>Ga0172372_10002307_pt1 | contig 29135 bp, 24 predicted proteins | sample LakKiv5m_2_FD_114544 | JGI IMG/M metagenome (GOLD analysis project Ga0172372, IMG submission 114544) | Freshwater microbial communities from Kabuno Bay, South-Kivu, Congo - kab_092012_9.5m | ecosystem: Environmental > Aquatic > Freshwater > Lake | place: Democratic Republic of the Congo...
GATTTCGACCTGCCCCTGGTGGCGGCGCATTTCTTCCATCATGCGGGTTGGGCCGACAAGCTCGAGTATGCCTTCCCTGGCCGGAAACCGACCCCGATCGGGGTTGCGGCGCAGGTGATCCCGTGGAATTTCCCCCTCCTCATGGCCGCGTGGAAGATCGCTCCGGCCCTCGCCTGCGGGAACACGGTGGTGCTGAAGCCGGCCGAGACGACCTCGGTCACGGCGCTGCATCTCGCGGAGATTTTCCAAGAGGCAGGACTGCCTCCGGGCGTCGTCAACCTCGTCACGGGACCGGGCGAAACGGGCGCGGCCCTCGTGGCGCATCCGGGGATTGACAAGGTCGCCTTCACGGGTTCGACCGAAGTGGGCAAACGCATCGCAGCGGCGGTGGCGGGCACGAAAAAGCGGCTCACGCTGGAGCTCGGAGGGAAGGCGGCCAATCTCGTCTTCGCCGACGCTCCGCTCGACGAGGCGGTCGAGGGGGTCATCAACGGCATCTACTTCAACCAGGGCCACGTCTGCTGCGCGGGGAGCCGTCTTCTCGTAGAGGAGTCCATCCACGATGAATTCGTCGCGCGCCTCGGACGCCGCCTCCGCACCCTGCGCGTCGGCGACCCGCTCGACAAAAACACCGACGTCGGTGCGATCAACTCGAAGGAGCAACTCGGCCGCATCACCACTCTGATCGGATCCGGGATCGAGGAGGGCGCCGAACTGCACGAGTCGTCCTGCGCGCTGCCGGGCGAGGGCTACTGGTGCCGTCCCTGCTTTTTCACCGGCGTCACTCCCGCGCACCGCATCGCTCGAGAGGAGATCTTCGGTCCCGTCCTCGGCGTGATGACCTTTCGCACGCCCTCCGAGGCGGTGCAGAAGGCGAACGACACCTGCTACGGCCTCAGCGCCGGGATCTGGACCGACAAGGGTAGCCGCATTTTCAAGATCGCCTCGCAGCTCAAGGCCGGAGTGATCTGGGCGAACACCTATAACCAGTTCGATCCCGCGAGCCCCTTCGGCGGCTACAAGGAGAGCGGGTTCGGACGCGAGGGCGGACGGCAGGGACTGGCGGCCTACGTCAAACTCGGATAACCCGGATCAGTGCGGGTGACCGGTCGATTCGGAGGTGGCGGGCCGTTCCCAGCTCTTTTTCCCTTCCTCTTCGCCCACGGTGATTTCGCGTTCGAATTCCTGTTTGGCCTTCTTGAATTCACCCATGCCCTTCCCGATGCCGCGGGCGAGGTCGGGGATCTTTTTCGCCCCGAAGAGCAACAGCACGATCAAGAAGATCACGATCATTTCCTGCATTCCAAGTCCCATCATAAGTATCGATTCGTTGTTCTGTTAGGGTAAGGTCGCCGATTCTGGATTTCAGGCAAAGGGATTCCCTTTCGCGATTCGCGTAGCGCGATCGCGCTACCTGACGAAGGACGTTCCGGCTCGGAGATTTTCCGGGAAGAGATGCAGGTTCGCGACTTTGCGGAGCTTCTCCATGAGATCCTTCACGGTCTTCTCGGTGCGTTGGGCCTCGAGGTGGGCGATGATCTCGTCGCGCAGGTCCTCGAAGGCGAGCGGTCGGCTCTCGCGTCGTTCCAGAACCTCGATGACATGCCAGCCGTCGGGTAAGGCCATCGGCTCGATCAGACGAGGGGAGCCGGAGGAGAAGATCGCCGTCGCGACGGCTTCGGGAAATTCTTCGCGCGCCCGCCAGCGTGCTTCGACATCGGTCCCCCAGGAAGCATGAAGTTGTCGGGCTGTCGCCTCATCCGCCGCGGACAAAACGACTTCGCGGACTTTCGCCTTCTCCGGTTCAAAAAAACCGGGACGAGGCTCGCCTCCGGGCCCGAGGCGATTCGCCTCATACCATTGGTTGGCCTCCTCCTCCGTCACGCGGACCCCGGGTTCGATGCGGTTTTCGAGCCAGCATTTCCTCGTCCAGATCGCGGCGAGCTCGGCATCGAGCGCTTTTTCGTCGAGTCCCTGGGCGGCCGCGGCCCCGAGGAGAGCCTCTCGGGAGGCGAAGCCCGACTTCCAGGCGGCAATGAAGGCGGCGGTCTCTTCGGGCGTCACCACGTGGCGATCGCCGTCAGCATACTGCCGCACAAGGGTGTCATCGATGAGCGACTGGAGCGCAGCCCGACGGATCATGTCGAGGTTTTTGGCAGGCACGGAGGAGGCTTCGAGCCCGCGCTGATACAGGTGGCGTTTCACCACGAGATCGAGCTGATCCCGCGTCAGTGGTTCTCGATTGACGAGGGCAATCCAGCCCCGCCCCCGCGCTTCGAGGAGCGCCGCCTCGCGCGGATTGCGGATCGCGTCCCGAAGCGGTCCGTGAAAAACCTTCAGATCGAGCAGCAGATACCCGCCCACGAAGAGGTAGAGCATCCAGCGCCACGAGAGGTTTTTCATCGCGAGAGCATCACACGCCTGCGGTACGCGCGACCCTCAGCCCGAGACTCGCGTAGATCTCGCGGGTCGCGTGCGATTTGTTGAGCGTGTAGAAATGAATCCCGGCGACGTCGTGGGCGAGGAGGTCGCTGCACTGCTCGGTCGCGTAGTGGATCCCGACTTTCTCCACCGCCGCCGGGTCGTCGCCGGCCCGGTTGAGGGATCGGAGGAGCTTCGCGGGGAAACGGGCTCCGGCAGCGAGGTCGGCCATGCGCTCCATTCCCTTCGTCGAGGTCACCGGCATGATTCCGGCGATGATGGGCACGTGGATGCCCGCGATGGCACAGCGGTCGCGGAAGTCGTGGAAGTCGTCGTTGTGGAAAAAAAGTTGGGTGACGATGTAGTCGGCTCCGGCATCGACCTTTGCCTTCAGGTAATCCATTTCCTTGAGACGGTTCGGGGTCGCGGGATGTCCCTCGGGGAAACCGGCCACGCCGATGCCGAAACCGCGGCGGTCGGGGTGGGCGCCGGTCTCGGAGAAGTGCTTGATGTAGCGCACCAGGTCGGCGGCCTGCTGGAAGGCATCATTGGCCTTCACATAGTTTTTCAGATCACGCGGTGGATCGCCGCCGAGGGCGAGGATGTTGCCGACCCCTTCCTCCGCGTAACGCCCGAGGATGGAGGAGATGTCGCATTCTTGGTGGCAGACACAGGTGAGGTGGGGAATGGGATCGAGCGAAGTCGTCGTCTTCAGCCGAACGACGAGATCATGCGTCAATTCACGGGTCGAGCCGCCGGCACCGTAGGTAACGCTGACGAAGGAAGGATCGTAGGCCTCGAGTTCGCTGATGGTCTCGTAGAGCGCCTCCGAAGCCTCGGCGGTTTTCGGAGGAAAAAACTCAAAGGAAAGAGTCGGTCCGCCCTTTGCTAAAATGTCCTGAATGTGCATGCGGGGCTACTGTGGCACGTTTCGGGCCGGGATGGTAATGGGAATTCGCTCGACACCGACCCTCTCCCCATGGCAACGGAACTGCCACACAGGCGGTCTGGGAAATTCATTCAACTTCTCTTAAGGATTTCGATGCCGCTGGAGCTTGGAATTCTCAATCGCCGCCGCTTTTTTGCCGGGATCGCAGGGGCCGGGGCCTCTTGGCTGGGCCAGCGGGCCCTGAGTGCCGCCGAGGCCATCAAAGCCCCGTCTGGAACGTGGGCCCTCGTCTCTGACACCCACATTCCCTCGAAGCTGGGCGAACGCCATCGCGGAGCCTGCATGGCCGAGAACGTGGGGCGTGTCGTTTCGGAAATCCTTTCCCGCGACGCGGGGACGGGCGGGGTGATCGTCAGTGGAGATTGCGCCCGCCTCTACGGTCATGCCGACGACTACCGCAACTTTGCGGGGCTGATCGAGCCCCTCGTCCACGGACGGCGCGAGGTGCACCTGCTGATGGGCAATCACGACAACCGTGACGTCTTTTCCAGAACCTGCGCAACGGCCTTCCCCGACCACGAAAGTCCCAGCGGCCGGCGGACCGCCTTTTTGCCTTCGGAACACCTCAACTGGTTTCTGCTCGATTCCCTCGAGGAGGGCTGTCCGGTTGCCGGTCGGCTCGGACGCGATCAACTCGACTGGCTCGCGTCCGCGCTCGACCGCCATCCTGACAAACCGGCCATTGTCATGGCTCATCATCATTTGAAAATCCGCGATGAAAAGGGCCGTGTCTTCCAACCGATGAGTGCGCTGCGGGATTCCTCCGAACTCCACGAGGTGATGAAATCGCGCCCGCAGGTGAAGGCCTACCTTTATGGGCATACCCATCGTTGGGAGATCGGCCGCACTCGCGAGGGGATCCATCTCGTGAACCTTCCCTCTTCGGCCTACGTCTTCGATTCGACCCAGCCCGTCGGCTGGGTCGAGGCCACTGCTCGTGAAGACGGACTCGAACTTGAATTCCGGTCGCTCCACCCTCTCCACCCGTCACATCGTGAGCGGCATCGCCTGAAGTGGCGATGAGGGCTCCCTCGGGTCCACTTTCGGGATCTCTCCCGACCGTTGCCTGATGCCGGGATATGGTCCATCTTGGGTGGTGTCTTTTCCGCTGATCCAGAAATTGTTCCGTTCCCACGCCGGTCTTGTGGCCGGCATGTTTCTCGCCGTCGTCCCCGCTGCCGCCCGGGCCCAGGAAGGTTTTTCTGCCGATTCGCCTGAGCATCACGCGTTGACCTTGGCGAGCCCCTTTCTCGGCGACGAGGCCTTTACCCTGCGTCAGGATTACTGGAGCGGCGTGATCTCGCCGTCGACGGGCCGGGCGGTGAAGCTGCAGTTCTTCAAGCGGAACGTCTACCAGCTCTTCTTCGGCGCCACGCCCGCGGACCTGCCTCCGAAATCGAAGCTCTTTCTTCAGGTTTACGACGCCGAAAACGAGGAAGTGGCGAAGGCCGAGGGCGAGCCGGGTGCCGCCGCCATAGCGCTCGAGTTCAACAACACCCTCGCCAGCGGGGTCTACCTCGTGCTGATGAGGATCGAATCGCCTCCCGGCCCCTTCGCGGCGACTGAGGTGCCGTCGGTGATGTTCTACGGGTGGAAGTGAGAATGCCTCTCCGGACGGGTTTTGGACACGCCTCCTTTCGACGGATTGAGACCGCGTTTTGACTGGCGACCCACTCGATCTGCCGCGACAATCAGCGCAATGAGCCACGAACTCCTCTCCCGTCGATCTGTCCTTTCCCGCCTTGGTCTCACCCTGGGTGCCTCGCTCGGCTGGCGGGGCGCCGCCGCCGAAACCCCCAAGCGTGTCCTCCTGCGTTCGTCCTGGCAGACCGTGAACATCGGCGATATCGCCCATACCCCGGGCGTGCTGCATTTGCTCGAGCAACATCTGCCCGAGGCCGAGATCACGCTCTGGCCCAGCCGGATCGACAACGGCGTCGAGGATCTCCTTTTGGAACGCTTCCCCGGGTTGAGGTTCGTCAAGGGCGCAGAGGATCTGAAGCGTGCCTTCAACGAGAGTGATTTCCTCCTGCACGGATCGGGACCATCGCTCGTCGCGCAGAAGGATGTCGAACGTTGGATCGAAGCCACGAACAAACCCTACGGTGTCTATGGTATCACCCTCTCGCGTCGCGGTTCCACCGCGACGACCGACGTCTCTGACGACGCTTTCGCCAAAACGATCACCATCCTCAGCGGGGCGCGTTTCGCCTACTTCCGCGATTCGAAATCGCTCGAGCTCGCCAAGTCCGGTGGCTGCAAGTCGCCGGTGATGGAGTTTGGTCCCGATGGCGCTTTTGCCTGTGATCTCAGGCAGGACCAAAAGGCGACCACCTTTCTCAGTGCGAACGGACTGGAGGAAGGCGGTTTCCTCTGTTGCATCCCGCGGCTCCGCTACACGCCCTACTGGCTGATCAAGGATCTGCCGAAGGATGACGTCAAACACGCCCGCAACGAGGCGATGAAATTTCACGACCACGACCCGCACCTCGCGGCGATCCGCCTCGTCCTCGCGGAGACGAACCTGAAGATCCTCCTCTGTCCCGAGGACCAGACCCAGATGCAGGTGGGCAAGGAACTCTTTTACGACCGCCTCACCGATGATGAGAGGAAGCGCGTCGTCTGGCGTCCCGATTATTGGCTGACGGGCGAGGCCCTGAGCGTCTACAAGCGCAGCGCGGGACTCTTCGGCAACGAGATGCATTCGCCCATCATGTGCATCGGTCAGGGGATCCCGGCGATCGTGTGCCGCTGGTCGGAGCAGACGACGAAGGGCTACATGTGGTCGGACATCGGGCTCGGCGAGTGGCTTTTCGATTTCGACCGGGAGGAGGACGTGATGCGGCTCCCCGAGACCGTCCTTGCCATGGCGAAAGATCCCGACAAGGCGAGGCGGGTCGCCGCGAAGGGTCGAGCCTTCGTTGAGCAGCGGCAGCGCGAAACGATGGCGTTGGTGAAGAAAGAGGTGGGGTGATGGTGTGGCCTTTGCCAGGGTGAGGCGGTTTGCTCCATCAACAAGACCGAGGGTCGCTTCGGATCCTGGCTCGGGCTCGAGAGGCTCTCGCGGAATACGAGCTCGGCGGATTGCCCCGCCGTGAAAAGTGCCGATGGCTAACGGGGGTCGTCCAGGTCGGCAATATCGTTTTGCGAGGGGAAAAAGACGTCCTCAGGATCCCGGCGGAGGAGCCGCTCCGCCTTCGCTGGAATCCGTTTTATCTCTGGCCGGAAAACCGGTTCGCCGGGTGCGTGAAAAGCCCCGGCCGGCGCTGAGCGGGGCGGGGGGAATACTCCCCAAACGATGCAGACATTTTTGCCTCGCGGGGGTGGCGGATTTGCCGAAACACGCTACCCTTCTGACTCTTCGCCCCCTGCCCCTCCGAGACACGAGCATGAAAGCCAGCCGCTATCAGACCGACACCGCTGATCCCACGCAATTCGCCCCGGGACAGCGCTGGATCAGCGAGACGCAGGCGGAGTTCGGCCTCGCCCTCATCCTCTCGTCTGATCATTCTCAGGTGAAGGCCTTCTTCCCCGCCGTCGGCGAGACCCTCACCTATGCCTCGCGAAACGCACCGCTGCGGCGCGTTGCCTTCGAGGCGGGAGACACCGTGCGCGATCAGGCGGGCGAGGCTTTTGTCGTGGCCGAGGTGCGCGAGACGGAAAAACGCCTCATCTATGTCGATTCCGGGGGCAAGGAGCTGCCCGAAAGCCAGCTCTCCGACACGATGAACGTGCAGCGGCCCGAGCAGCGCCTCCTTTCGGGCGTCAGCGACGACCCTCGCCTCTGGGCCCTTCGCCAATGGGCGATCCGCGCCCAGCACGAGGCGCGCGCCAGCGATGTGCGCGGCCTTGTCGGCGGCCGCATCTCGCTGATCCCCCACCAACTTTTCATTGCGGAGGAAGTCGCCAACCGCGCCGCGCCTCGAGTCCTTCTCGCCGACGAGGTCGGCCTCGGCAAAACGATTGAGGCGTGCCTCATCCTCCACCGCCTCCACCTCTGCGGCCGGGCCTCGAGAGTGCTCATCCTCGTGCCCGACGCTCTCGTGAACCAGTGGTTCGTGGAGCTCTACCGCCGCTTCGCCCTCTCCTTCGCGATCTTCGATGAAGAGCGGGCCATTTCCATCGAGACAGGGGAGAAGAGTGCGGAGGGGGGCGGTCCCGCGAACCCCTTTTTCGACGACCAGTTCGTCCTCTGTGCGACCTCGTGGATCGCCACCAATCCGATCCGGGCAGCGCAGGCCGCAGCGGGAGGGTGGGATCTCCTCATTGTCGACGAGGCCCATCATCTCGAGTGGAGCCTCGAATCCGCGAGCCCGGAATACGAGGCAGTCGAGGCGATCGCAAAGGGATCGGCCGGGCTCCTTCTTCTCACCGCCACTCCGGAACAGCTTGGACGTGAGGGGCACTTCGCACGCCTCCGGCTCCTTGATTCCGCGCGTTTTTCCGACCTCGGCGATTTTGTCCTCGAATCCGAGAGATACCGTTCGATTTCCGAGCTCGCCGATCTTCTCCGCGGCAATGAGAAGTTGAAGGCGAAGGATCTCAAGGCCCTTGGCGCCCTCCTCGGAAAGGAAACCGCCGAGCGTCTCAAGGAAGACGCCACCCCGGCGCGCCGAGATGCCGCCCGCATCGCCCTGATCGATCTCCATGGGCCCGGTCGCGTCCTCTTCCGCAACCGCCGGATCGTTCTCGAGACTTTTCCGAAACGGGTCGCCCACCTCGTGCCGCTTGCCTGCAGCGAGGACGAAGCCTTCGAATGCAAGCTCGACTGGCTCGCCGACCTCCTCAGGGCTCACGGCGAGGAGAAATTCCTCCTCATCACCCATGCCCGGGAGACGGTCGAGGCAATCGAGTCGGGGTTGCGAGAGCGCATCAGCGCCTCGGCCGCCGTCTTCCACGAGGGTCTCACCCTTCTCCAGCGGGACAAAAACGCGGCTTGGTTCGCCGATGAGGAGCTCGGGGCGCGGCTCCTCATTTGCTCCGAGATCGGATCGGAGGGCCGCAATTTTCAATTCGCCCATCACCTCGTGCTCTTCGACCTGCCCGACGATCCCGGATTGCTAGAGCAGCGCATCGGACGCCTCGACCGCATCGGCCAGACCGCCGACATCCACCTCCACGTGCCCTTCGTCGAAGGCAGTCCCGAGGAATTGAGGGCGCTCTGGTATCACCGCGGGCTCGGGGCTTTCGAACACACCCTGCATGGTGCCGGTGCGATCCACCGCGAATGCCGCGCCGAGCTCGCCCGACTCACCGAAGCCGAACCGGGCGATCGCGAGGCCGCCCTCGTCGATTTTCTCGAACAGACCCGGGCTTTCAAGAAAACACTGGACGTCGAGCTCGAGCTGGGCCGCGACCACCTTCTCGAAATGAGCTCGTTCGACCGCGACCAGGGCCAGGCGCTCGTCTCGCAGATCCAGACCCTCGACGAAGACAACCGGCTCGAGCAGCTCATGCTGAAGGTCTTCGATCACTTTGGCGTCACCGTGACCGATCTCGGCGACCGCAGCTACGTGCTCACACCCGAGCATCTTTTTTCCGCCGAGACCTTTCCCGGCCTGCCCGAGGACGGGCTCTCTGTCACCTTCGACCGCGATCTCGCCCTGGCCCGCGAGGACATCGCTTTCCTCACCCAGGATCATCCCCTCGTCACCGGCGCGCTGGAGAGCCTCGTCTCGACCGACCATGGCAATGCCGCCTTCTTCCGCCTCGAAAATGCGGGCGAGCAACTCCTCATGGTCGAGACCGTCTGCGTGCTCGAGTGCGTCGCCCCCGAGCGGCTCCACGCCGAGCGTTTCCTCCCGTCGAAACCCATCCGCACGATCGTCGACCAAAAGGGGCGGAACCGGACCGCTGACTTCGATCTCGAGCGCATCCGCCGCGACGGGCGCCCGGGCCCCTCGACCTTCCTCCGCGAGAAGTCCAAGGCCCTCCGCGCCGCTGTGCCGCCTCTCCTCGAGGTGGCGCAGCAGGAATCCGAGACCCACGCCAAGCTGATCCGAGAGACCGCAATCGAACGGATGAACGAGGCCCTCGGCGAGGAGATCGAGCGCCTCGAGCGCCTTCGGACGTTGGGACACCCGGTGCGCGACGAAGAGGTCTCCCTCCTTGTCACGGCCCGCGCCGAACTGGGAAAATACCTCGCCGAGACCCCTCTCCGGATCGATTCGGTGCGTCTCATCCTCGCCATGACCTGAGCGGCGGAGCCGCGGAACGAATCCGACCCTGCGCCCGATGACCCGTCCCGCCAAAGGTCCGCGCAAGCGCATCGTTCCTTCCTCGAAACGGGCGGAGCCGGAACTCCCCCGCTGGCGCCGCCTGCTTTCCCTCCCACTATTCCGGTTCCTCCTCCTCCTCACCCTCGCTGCGACATGCGCCTCGCTTGTGGTTGCCGCGTTGGTCCTTTTCAACTACGACCGCCAGGCGGCTCGCTACGACCTCGCCGCGGTCGGCCGCATGCCGATGGAGTCGACCGTCACCGACGCCACCGGCGCCCTTGTCGGCTACCTCCACGGAGAAAATGTCGGCACACCGCTGCCGCTCGATCAGATCTCGCCGCATTTCCTTGAGGCTCTTGTGGCGCGGGAGGACTCGCGTTTCTATCAGCACCAAGGCATCGACCATCGCGGCCTCATCCGGGCTTGGATCAGAAATTTCCGGGAAAAACGGACGGTCCAGGGGGCGAGCACTCTGACGATGCAGCTCACCCGCATGACCTTCGGACTGACCGGCCGCACGATGCAGCGCAAGCTCCTCGAGATGGCGATCGCTCGCCGCATCGAGCGATACTATGCGAAGGACGAGATCCTCAGCCACTACATCAACCGGGTTTTCCTCGGCACGGGGATGAATGGGATCGAGCAGGCCGCTCGCGGCTACTTCGGCAAGCCCGCCTCCGAACTCTCCCTCCCTGAAGCTGCCATGATCGCCGGCGTGATTCGTGCCCCGAACGGCTTCTCCCCTTTCCGGCACTACGACGCCGCTCTCCGCGAGATGCGCAGCACCCTGCACCGCATGGCCGATGAGGGCATGATCACCAAAGAGGAGGCCGAATCCCTCTGCCTTGCGAGGCCCGCGGTGCTCCCACAGGAGCGATGGCTGGCGATGCTGCGCGAGGAAGCGAAGATCTCCGAGCAGTCGCATCTGCTGCGTCTAGTCGAGGAGGAAGTGAAATCGCTTTTCCCCTCGCACGTCGGCGTCGGTGGCCTCAGGATCCAGACGACCTTCGATCTCCGACTCCAGACTGCGGCCGAAAACACCGTTCAGGCCCGCCTCGCGGAATTGGAAAGACGCCCCGGCTACGCCCATCCGACCTATGCGGCTTATCGGTCCGGAGATCCCGCTTACCTCCAGGCCGCCACCGTCGTGCTTGAAAATTACAGCGGCGCCATCCGCGCCCTTGTCGGCGGACGCGATTTTGCCCACAGCGAGTTCAACCGCGCGACCCGCTCAAAGCGGCCCATGGGCTCGGTTTTCAAACCCCTCGTCTACGGGACCGCCTTCGAGCGCGGCCTCTTTCCCGGCATGCTTATCAGCGATGCCGCGATCGCTCCGGGAGAGATCCCGTGGGACAAGATCGGTTGGAATCCCCAGAATGCCGACGCAGTCTACGGCGATCGTCTCACCGTCGCTACCGGGCTGATCCAATCGCGCAACACCATGACCGCCCGTGTCGGGGAGTGGGCCGGGATCGGCTCCGTCATCGCGATGATGGAGCACGCCGGACTTGGCGAAGCGGAGCGCTCGGAACCGACCCCGCCGCTCTACATCGGCACGATTGGTGCGAATGTCAGGGATGTCACGAGCGCCTTCAGCGCCTTCGCTACCGGGGGGACCCGCCACCAGACCTACTTCATCGAATCCGTAGCTGATCGCGATGGCACCGTGCTCTACCGGCACGAGGAAGCAAGTTACCGGGTCCTTTCACCTGGAGCCGCGTGGCTCACTTCCAAGCTCCTGAAAAAGGTCGTCGCCGATGGTGGCACGGGAGCGGGCCTGCGGCAACTCGGGTTCACCGCCCCCGCCGGAGGCAAGACCGGCACCACCAACGACTTCGAAGACGCCTGGTTCGTCGGCTACACCAGCCGCCTCTCCTGCGGCGTCTGGATCGGGCTTGATCAGCCCGCCAAAATCATGGAAGACGCCTACGGCGGTCGCATCGCCGTGCCCGTTTGGCACGATCTGATGACCGAGGCCTCGCGGATCGGCTACGAGTTCGGTGAGTTCCCCGAACCCGGCGAAGTCGTCCAGATGGAACTCTGCCGTGAATCCGGATTGATGGTGGGTGACGATTGCCGCAGCGCGGGTAGCGTCTACATCGAGGAGGTGCCGCACGACCTCATCCCTCGCAAAAATTGTCATTCGCATTGAACGATTTTTCCTGCCGCTTGCTCTGAAAAGCGCCCGACCCGACTCGTCACCGCCATCCCATGTCCATCGCCGCCGTTTCCGATCGCACCGAATACCGGCCCTTTGCGGCTTTTGCCTTGGTCTGGGCCATCTCGAGCCTCATCCATCAGCTCGCCTTCACTTTCTGGACCGAGAGTTGGGAGGGATGGGTCCTCGTCCTCACCGCCATCGCCTTGATCTATCGCCCTGACTGCGTTCTGCGCTTTGCAATCCACGCCATCGCCTCGCTCCTTCAGCTGTGGGACAAGCTGCCATTCGTGCCAAATCACATCCTCTATGAGGGAATGCTCCATCTCATCATGCTCCTCGGCGCAATCGGTTTCCTGTTCCGGGGCAATGGGCGGATCGAACTTGCCCGCGCCGGCGCGGATTGGATGTCCCGTCTTCTCCTCCTGGGGATCGCGGGTCTCGCAAAGGCCGCCTACTTCTCTCTTCCGGTCTTTCCCCAGGGATACCTCCTCGGGGCCGTCACGACCCTGTTCCTCCTCTTCGCCCTTTGGCGCGTCCTCTTTCCCTCACCAACCGTCGGGGGCGGGGAAGATTACTTCGGTCGCATCGCCCCGGTCCTGCGGGCCGCAGTGCTCGTCATGTATGTCTGGGCGGTGATCCAGAAGCTGAACCGAGATTATTTCAATCCCGACGTCTCCTGCGCCGGACAACTCCACGTCGAGATCGCCGCTTATTTCGGCAATCTCATTCCCACCGGGCGCTGGACCCATGTGCCCGCCGCGGTCGGTTCTCTCGTCTTCGAGCTTGGCATCCCGATCCTGCTTTACTGCCGACGCACGCGCTATTTCGGATTCGTTGCGGCCATCGTCTTCCACCTCTGGCTCTCGATTCATCCCGCCGCCGGGATCTTCAGCTTTACCACCCTTATTCTCTCCATCCTTATTCTCTTTCTCCCGATCGAGTGGGGCCGGGCGATGCAGGCGAGCTGGGACAAGCAACTGCGATGGCTTGGCGGAGGCGAAATCGCCAAAGGAAGAAGGCGCTCCCGCGCCCTCGTCGTCGCGATCTTTTTCGCCGTGCTCATCACCCAGGGAACCCTCTACCTCACGATCGCCCGCAGCTACGAGGTCTTTTGGACCGCCAACCGCATCGGTTTTTTCGCCTTCTTTGTCTGGGGTCTCTGGATCGGGGCGAGTTTCCTCGTCGGAGGCTGGTGCGGGGGTCCCACCGCGGGTGCGATGCCGAACCGGGCCAGGGGAACCCTTGCCTGGATCGGTCTGCTCCCCGTGCTCCTCAACGGCCTCTGGCCTTGGCTCGGTGGGCGGACGCAGACCTCTTTCTCAATGTATAGCAACCTGCGCTCCGAGGCCGCGGGAAATCACCTGTTCCTCCGCCGCGCCGATGTCTTTGATCTTCAGAAAGACATGGTCGAGGTCCTCACCGCGGCCCCCGATATTCTCGGTCCCTCGAGCCGGCCGCAAGGAATCCAGCAGTTCGCGAACCTCGGTCACCGCATCCTGCCGTGGTTCGAGTTCCGCCGTCTCGTCAGCGAACACGATGGCGACTTCGAAGTCACCTACACCCGCAAGGGCAGGGAGGAGTCGCTCGGGAGAAAAGAAGGTCAGACCCACGGGGACCCCGAAGCCTTTGAACCGCTCCCTCTCCTCCACCGCAAATTCCTCTGGTTCCGCCGACTTGAAAGCCTCGAGGGACCGATGGGGTGCACGCATTGAGGCGAGAAGAGAGCGCGGCGCGGACGCGAGGTCCCGCATTGACCCGGGAAGCCCCCCCACTCGCCCTTTGACCCGTCCCGCCGGGGGTGCTAGGCTTGCCGCCTTTCGAATCCCGGCCCTTTCATGAGCGAATCCGACGGCTCCTCCACCTACAAAGCAACTCTGAACCTCCCCGACACGGCCTTCCCGATGCGGGGAGACCTCGTCACGCGCGAGCCCGATCGACTCGCCCGCTGGGAGAAGGACGGCCTTTACCACCGCATCGTCGAGCGCCGCCGCGCTGCCGCCTTGCCGAAATTCATCCTCCACGACGGGCCGCCTTTCGCCAATGGCGACGTCCACATGGGCACGGCCCTGAACAAGGTGCTCAAGGATCTCGTCCTGAAAAGCAAGTCGATGGCCGGGCACGAGTGCCCCTTCGTCCCTGGCTGGGATTGCCATGGACTGCCGATCGAATTCAAGGTGGTGAAGGAGACCCGCGGCCTCGAGCCCGCGGAGATCCGTCGCCGCTCCGAGGCCTTTGCTCGCGAATACATCGACATCCAGCGCCATTCCTTCCGCCGCCTCGGCGTGCTGGGGGATTGGGAGAAACCCTACCTCACCCTCTCGCCTGAGTATGAGGCCGACATCATCCGGGTCTTTGCGACACTCGTGGAAAAGGGCCTCGTCTACCAGAGCCAGAAGCCGGTGCAGTGGAGCTACGGGGCCCAAACCGCGCTCGCCGAAGCCGAGGTGGAATACAAGGACGTCAAGGATCCCGCCATCTTCGTGAAGTTCCCCCTCGTCACCGGGACCTTCGCCGGGCAAAGCTCCATGGTCATCTGGACGACGACTCCCTGGACGCTGCCGGCAAACCTCGCCATCGCGGTGCATCCGCTCTTCACCTACGTCCGCGGGGCTTTCACAAACGCCGAACGCGGGGTGACAGAGAACTTTATCCTCGTCCGCGAACTCGTTGAGGCCTTTGGCCAAAAGACCGGCTTCGTTCCCTCGGGCGAACTGTCCGAGCTGAAGGGCGCGGAGCTCGAAGGTGCCGAAGCTCAGCATCCCTTTCTGCCGCGCACTTCGCGGCTCATCCTCGCCGAGTTCGTTACCACTGAGACGGGGACCGGCGCGGTTCACATTGCCCCGGGCCACGGGTCCGAGGATTACCAGGCCGGACAACAGAACGGTCTCGGTCTCCTCTCTCCCGTCGATGACCTCGGCAAATTCACCGACGAAGTCGGCGTCGATTTCCTCGTCGGCCAGCACGTCCACGAGTCGAACGTGCCCATCATCAAGCTGCTCGCGCAAAACGGCACGCTCGTCGGCAAGGAGAACTACCTCCACAGCTATCCGCATTGCTGGCGCTCCAAGACGCCGGTGATCTTCCGTTCGGTGCCTCAGTTCTTCATCAGAATCGATGCCCTGCGCGCCACCGCGCTGAAAGAGATCGACCTCGTCCGTTGGCTGCCCCACTGGGGCCGCAACCGCATTCATGGCACGGTCGAGTCGCGGCCCGACTGGTGCATCTCGCGCCAGCGCACCTGGGGTGTGCCCTTGCCGGTCTTCTACGACGCGCAGACCTCCGAGCCCATTCTCGACGCGGGCTTGGCGCGCCGCGTCGCCGATCTCACCGAATCAGGTGGGACCAATCTCTGGTTTGAGAAGGACGACACCTGGTGGGCGGAGCAACTCGGATTGCCCGTCGGCACGACGCGCTGCACCGACACCCTCGACGTCTGGATCGACTCGGGTTCGAGCCACGTTGCGGTGATGGACCGCCACCCCGAGTTGCATTGTCCCGCGGACCTTTACCTCGAGGCCACCGACCAGCACCGGGGCTGGTTCCAGAGTTCGCTCATGCTCAGCGTTGCGGTTCGCGACGCCGCGCCCTACAAGGCGGTGATGACCCACGGCTTTGTCGTTGATCAAGACAAAAAGAAGATCTCAAAGTCCGAGGCCGCGAAGTCGGGCAAGCCGGTCGATGCCGCCTACTTCTACAACAAATACGGCGCGGACATCCTCCGACTCTGGGTCAGTAGCGTCGACTGGCAGAACGAAGTGCCTTTCGGCGAGGATCTCTTCAAGCAGACTGCGGAGCCCTATCGGCGCTTCCGTAACACCCTGCGCATCCTCCTCGCGAACCTCTCCGACTTCGATCATGACGAGGATGCCGTCGCCGATGCGGCATTCTCCCTGCTCGATCGCTGGATTCTCGAACGTCTCCACCAAGTCGTCGTCGAGTGCCGCGAGGCCTACGCCGCCTTCGAGTTTCGCAAGGTCTTCAACACCCTCAACCAATTCTGCGCCGTCGACCTCAGCGCTCTCTATGTCGACATCACGAAGGACCGCATGTATTGCGACGCCGCCGCGTCGCCGCGTCGTCGTGCCACGCAGACGGCGATGGCCCGGGTCTTTGAGGCTCTCGTGAAGCTGCTCGCCCCCGTCCTTTCCTTCACCGCCGACGAGGCTTGGGAATACGCGGGCAAAAAGGAGTCGGTCCATCTTGAGTTGTTCCCGGAAGCCGAGGCCGCGGATGCCGGCACGGCCGCCTCGGACCAGATCGCCCTGCTTTCGCGCCTCCGCGACCTCGCGCAGGTCGCGATCGATGCGGCGGTGAAAGCCGACGAGTTCAAAAAGCGCGAGAGCGCCGCCGTGGTCTTCCACCTGCCCGCCGACGACCCGGCCCGGGTCCTGCTCGAAGCCTCGCGTGAGGAGGCCCTCGAGTTCCTCATGGTCTCGGACTTCGCGGTTTCCGAAGGCGGGAGCGAGACGAAAGCGACCGTTTCCGCGACCACCCACGTCGAGTGTCCGCGCTGCCGCCGTTCCCTGCCGCTCGTCGCGAGTGGGCTTTGCCAACGCTGTGAAGACGTCGTTTCCGCATCCGAACCGGTCGCCTCTTGAGCTGATGACCCGCTATTTTCTCCTTCTCGCCCTGCCGCTCCTCGCTCTCGATCAGTGGACAAAATGGCTGATCCTGCAGCGTTTCCCGCAATACGGGTCGCCGGAAAACCTCATCGAGGTGATCCCCGGCTTTTTCCATCTTGTCCGGGTCCACAACACGGGCATGGCTTTTGGTATGTTGAACGGCTATGAGCACGCCAACTGGATCTTCGGTGCGATCGGTCTGGTCGCCCTCGCCAGCATCACCCTGCTCTGGAAAAGGGGCGCCTTTCCTGACAGAATCTCCAAAGTGGCGGCCGCCCTCCTCGTCAGCGGCATCTTTGGCAACCTCACCGACCGCATCCTTCCGGGGCGTGGTTACGTGGTCGACTTCCTCGACTTCCAGCCGCCGTTTTATCACTTGATCGACGAGTCCGGGCATTTCCCGTCCTTCAACGTCGCCGACTCGTGCATCTGTGTCGCGGCTGGGCTGCTGATCTTCTCGGCCTTTCGCCAGCCTGGCGGATCGAAGAAAAAGCGAAAGGCTTCGGCCTGAACCCCGTTGTCGCGATGAGCCGCAAGGGAATCATCACCGTCGCGCTGTTCTTTCTCGTCGCCTTTCTTCTCTTGCAACTCGCCGCCCGAGGCTACCGCGAGGTCGAGGCCTTGCAATCAATGGAGAAAGCGATGGCTGCGGTGCGGCGGGATTTCCCCGCGGCGAAGCCGGTCTCGACCGCGCAGCTGGCGACGTGGATCAGGGAGAGGGAAGAGATCGCGCTGATCGATGCGAGGGCTCCGGAGGAGTTTGCCGTCAGCCAGATTCCTGGCGCGCGGAGGGAACCAAGCCTCGTGAAAGCCGCCAAGATCGTCGAAGGCTCGATGCGGGTCGTTGTTTACGACGCCGTCGGATTCCGCTCCGCTGAATTCACGGACGCCTTGGCCGCCGCGGGATGCGGGGAAACCTTCTACCTCGAAGGCGGCATCTTCCAATGGGCCAATGAAGGGCGATCCCTCGTCGACGCCAAGGGCGAAACCGCGACAGGAGTCCACCCCTACAACAAACTCTGGGGGAGGCTGCTGAAACCCGCTGCTCAGAGTGCGGGTGGATAGCCCGGTCTGCGACCGCTTGCGATCGCCCGATCCGGCATTAACCTTGGATCATCTGGAGTCCACCACGGCCCGGATTCAATTTCGATTCCTCCGGTCGGCACTTCGAATGTTTTTCAGGGTGGCCGTGGCGTCAAGAGAGCACCTGCCTTCCTCGAAGACATCCAACCCATTCTGCGCGACGAGCGCGGGCCTTGACATAACCGGGAAACCCTCTCCGACGCGGTGAGCTTTGAGGCCAGGAAATAAAACGATCCCCCCCATCCCCCATGACCCATCGCCTCCCCTGGCTCGCCGTGTCCGGCGCGCTAATTCTCAGCAGCTGTGAAACGCTCGATCTGAATCTCTCCGCCCACACCGGCACGCCCTCGGTGACGGTGAAGCCCCTTGGCCAACTCGCCAGCCTCGGCCTCGTCCGCAGCGGAGAGACCTTCTCCGGCGCGACTTCTTGGTATAGTGTCAGGACCAACGGCGGCACGCGGACCGCCAGCGGCGAAAAGCTTTCCGATCACGGCGACACTGCCGCGCATCGCCACCTGCCCTTCGGCACGATGATCGAGGTGACCAATCTTTCCAACGACCGCTCCTTGATCCTTCGCGTGAACGACCGCGGCCCGTTCACGAAGGGACGGGTCCTCGACGTCTCGATCGGCGCAGCAAAGAGGCTTGGATTCGACAAGCGCGGCGTCACGAACTGCCGGATCGAGATCCTGCAACCTGCAGCGTCCCTGCCGGCCCCGGTTGCGGAGTCAAAGCCCGAAGGCGGCGAGTGAATTCGAGATCCGCCCCACCGCGAGGACGAGACCGGGATGCTCGTCCTCCCAGAGGGCGAAGGGTTTCTTGAGGCCTTCCCACCGTTCCGAGAGTCCGGTTCCCTCCGCCCTGCCCGGGGCGCCGAGAGCATCGGTTGTGTCCGTGAATACCTCGCGGATCTCGCTCGAGACGGGATGCTTCCCGATCTCCTCGAGGGCGGCTTCGATCATGCGGAGCGCCTCGCGGGTGTCGTCATCAAGTGCGTCGAGAGCCTGGAGGGAGCGGCGGAGTTCTTCGATTTCCTTTAGCATTTCTTGGGGAGAGGGTTCCTTGGCAGGGTCGGGGCACGCCCCGGAACGGTCAAGCGACGGAGCCGCGAGGAATCACTTGTCGTAAGTCTCGTGCGAGGCCCGAAAGGCGGCATCGAGGAAGGCGGTGAGATCCATCAATTGGCGGGCACTCATGTCCCTGGTCAAGTCGGGCATGACCGGTTCTATCCCGCCGCTGGCTTCGGCGCCGGTGAGGATGGCACGATATTGCTCGGTGACGACGTGGCGGGGATTGGTGATGGCGACGACAAGATCCTCGTAGCGTTTCACGAAACGAACCTGTCCGGCGAGGTTCAACTCGATGCGACGGGGGCTCTTCGGATCGGGTAATTCGGTCTTGGCCACGGTGTGGCACTGGAGGCAGTTCAGCGCGATAAAAGCCTCCCGGCCCGATTCGACCTCGCCACCGGGGAACCGGAACCCGCCGGGCGCGGCGGCGAGGGGCGCGATCGACCCGAGGAGACAAAGCCATGGCAGGACGCGGACAGGGAGAGAGGGATTTTTCATGGGAAGGTTGGTATTGCCATCATGCCGGTTTCGCACGGACTTGGCGCCGCGTTTTTTGTCATTTCCCGGGCGCTGGTCCCTCGCGCCGCCGAGGCCGGGGACTTGATGAGGGGAGCTTTCTGGCGGAGTTTGAACGATGTCCGCTTCCCCCTTTCGGTCGTTTCTCCCAATGGTTCCGCTCGCCGCGGCTCTCTTGGCGGCCTCGCTTTTCACCGGGTGCCGGACGACCCCACCGCAGTCTTTCGCCAATCCCGCCGCGGTCGACCAGCCGACCTTCGCCCTGATCGATGCAACTGGTGATGGAAAGGTCTCTCCCGCCGAGATGGCCGCCTTCCAACACAAGGAGGGTCTCGCCGAGGTGGATCTCGACAATGACAAGCGGGTCTCCCTCGTGGAATGGAAGGCCGTCCGTCCCGGCGCCACGGGTGACGGCGGAACTTTCGAGGGCCTCGATCTGAATCAGGACGGATATCTCAGCGAGGAAGAGGCCATCGCCCACATCACGGCGCAAGCGTCCTACCGGACGGCCTTCAGGGAGATGGATGCGGATGGCGACGGACATCTCCACTGGGAGGAGTATGCCGCCGGCGATGCTGCGTCGCTGAACGTCGCACTAGCTTCCGGAGGGGTCACCGGGGCTCAGACCGAGACCGTGGGCCAGTGAGCGAGAGAGTGGCAAAGGAAAAAATTTCCCAGACCAGGGAAAGTCATAAGTCATTGATCGTGAAAGTGGCTCGACCCAGATTCGAACTGGGGACACGCGGATTTTCAATCCGCTGCTCTACCGACTGAGCTATCGAGCCTTTCAACGACTTGAACGGGCGGACGGAGCCGATCCGGCAAGGGGGGAGAATTTAACCGGGCGATCGGGAATGACAACCGGAAAATACGCCGATTTCCTTCGTGCGAACCGTTCGTCGGTCAGAGAGGCTTCACCGCGAATCGCTCGTAGTGGACCTCACTCTCGGGATCGTGGGCTTGGATCCCGAAGGTGCCTTCGCCGATCTTGCGTCCGGAGAATCCAGGCGAAGTCGGGCCGCCCGCCGGCTCGGTGTAGTCGACCGTGACCTCGCCATTCACCTTGATGACGATGTGCTTGCCCTTCACCGTGATGTGGTAGTCGAACCACTCACCGTCGGTGCTCGGGGCCTTCTTGCGGACTTCGCTGTCTCCGCCCTTGGGCACTTCCTGGCCCTCTTTGAGCACGACGATGTTCTTCACGCCGTAGAGGCTGCCGGTCTTCTTGGGATCCTTGTGGGTCGAGTTCACCTGGCATTCGTAGCCGGTCTCCGGCCAGTTTTCCGACTGGGGTTTGGTGTGGAAATACACGCCGCTGTTGGCGCCCGCGAAGGTCTTGGCGCGCACCTTCAGTTCGAAGTCCTTGAATTTCGCGCCATTCGCTTCACCCGTGTAGAAGAGGTGGCTGCGGCCCCCCTTGACGACGAGAATGCCTTCCTTCACCGAGAAGGATTCCGGGGCCTCGGCGGAAGGCGACCAGCCGTCGAGGTTCTTGCCGTTGAAGAGTTCTGTGAAACCTTCCTCGGCGGTGGCAAGGGAGAGGCTCGCGGCGACCGCGAAGAGGGAGAGCAGGGGAGCTTTGTTCATGGGAACGAATTGTGCCAGAGCGCGCGGCCGGGCGCAATGCCGAAGATGCGCCGTGGGGGCGGCCGACCCGGGAGGTGGCAAAGGTTCCACTTGCTTCCCGTCTATCCGCGTCCTTTGGTTGCGCGCATGTCGGTTCCCACCCTCAAAATCGGACTCGCCGGATTCGGCAATGTCGGCGCGGGCGTTTACAAAAACCTCGCCAAGAATCGTCATCTGCTGCGCGAGCGCACCGGCTACCATCTCGAAGTCGCCCGCATCGCGGTGCGGGATACCGCGAAGGCGCGCCCGATTGATCTGCCTGAAGGCATCGTCACGACCCACCTTGAGGAGCTCGTCGACGATCCCGGGATCGACATCGTCGTCGAACTGATCGGGGGCATCGATCGCGCCTTCGACCTGGTGAAATCGGCCCTCCAAAAAGGCAAAGCCGTCGTCACGGGGAACAAAGCGCTGCTTGCCGAGCGGGGCCAGGAGCTCTTTGCGATTGCGGAGGCCTGCGGACGTCCGATCCACTACGAGGCGGCCGTGGCTGGGGGGATCCCCATCATCAAGGCCGTCCAGGAATCGCTCATTGGCAACCACATCCAATCGGTCGTGGGCATCATCAACGGGACCTGTAACTTCATTCTCACCCGAATGTTCGAGGCGGGCCTTTCCTACGAGGACGCCCTCGCCGAAGCTCAGGCCCTCGGCTATGCGGAGTCCGATCCGACCCTTGACGTGAACGGGTGGGACGCGGCCCACAAGGCGATCATTCTCGCTTCCCTCAGCTACGGCCGCTGGGTGCCTTGCGACCGCATCCACGTCGAGGGGATCGAAAGGATCCGGGCCGCCGACATCGATTTTGCCGGACGCCTCGGCTACACGATCAAACTCCTCGGGGTGATTCGCTTGCACGAGGATTCCGGTTCGATTGAGGTGCGGGTGCAGCCATCGTTGATTCCATCGAAACACATCCTCGCCTCGGTGACCGGGGCCTACAATGCCGTGATGGTGAAAGGCGACATCGTCGGCGAGACGCTTTTCTATGGCTCTGGTGCCGGGCAGGACCCCACTTCGAGCTCTGTCATCGCCGACATCGCCGACGCCGCGATGTGGACCCAACCCGCTCTCGGCTCTGGATTCGTCACCCATTCCCTCTACGGCGAGACCTTGCCCATCGGGGATAGCGTCTCCAACTATTACCTGCGGGTGGAGGCCGAGGATCGTCCCGGCGTGCTCGCCCGCATCGCCACCGTACTCGGTGAAAACCGGATCGGCATTCTCTCAGTGATCCAGCCTGAGGATCACGACGAACAGTATGCCGCCATCGTCCTGATGCTGCACTACGCGCCCTACGGGGTCGTTGAGCGTGCTCTCGATCAGATCGCTGCCCTTGATTGTGTGCGCGCGCGGCCCGTGCTGCTGCGGGTGGAGGATCTCGGGTGACGGCGGCGAGCCATGGATGCCCGCGCGACAAAAACGCCACTTTCTTGTAATCTCCAGGTTTCCACCTATACGCAGATCTTTGCATGGAACCCCCCTCAGCCAACGTTCGAAATTCCATCGAGGTGATACCGGACGCCGCGCCCCCGTCACCGAGCACCTCGGCCGCTTCGTTGCTGGGCACTGTGACGGTGCTGGTCAACGACACGCAGATCGACGTCACCCGGTTGATCTACATGCTGTATCTGGATATCGAGCAGCAGATCAACCGCGCCGACACCAAGGCGCAGATCACTCTCAGCACTTCGGCGATCCTGATCGGGATCATGGTCAATCTCGGGGCGGGAGTCGACCTTAACGAGCCAGATGGCCTCGTCGGGACCGATTGGTTGGCCCTCGCGCTCTACGCCGTCTTCGGAATCGCGATCGGCATGACCTTCTGGCGCGGGATTGCGGCAGCCTTCCCCCGGGCGATCCGCAAGTCATCGACCTCGACCCACCACCCCAACCTCTATTTCTCCGGCCAAATCGTTTCGCTCACCTCCGAGGACTACACCGAACGCTTCTGCCAGCAATCGAATGATTCGGTGAAGCGTTCCGTGCTTGGACAAATTCACTCAAAGTCAATGGTGCTCGAGGCAAAACTCCGCAATGTGCGGATCGGCATGACCTGCCTCCTCATTGCGCTCGCGGCGTGGATTCTAGCGCGGGCAGTGTTATTTCTCGGATCGGTCGGGATTTGAACGGGCGCCTCGCGGCAGGTTGCCGAAGGGCGCGCGCCGTGTCGCTTCGGATTCTCGCCACCCGCGGCTTTTCCCTTTTCTTCCTTCCGGCATTGGCCTACTGAATCAACGTCCCGGTCTCGAGCCTCTCGACCGCGAGGTCTTCCGGCTCGCCCGTGAAAAGACGAAGCTGCCCTTCTTCGTGAACGACCCTCGATCGTTACGCCCCGCACTTGTCATCCGCCCGTTTCCGGCGAAGCTTCCCGACCGCCGCCCTTTTCCGTTTCAATCCCCGAAAATCGTCTTACTTTCCCCCATGGATTTTGTTTCAACGCGCGGCGGCGGTGAGCCGGTCAGTTTTAACGAGGCTTTTGCACGCGGCCTCGCCCCCGACGGCGGCCTCTACGTCCCCCGCCACCTCCCTCTCCTGCCGCAGACCATTCTTGTCGAGGACGCACTGCCCTACGCCGCCCTCGCGTGGGACTTCCTCAGCCTCTTCGACAGCGATCACGACAGCGAGCACCTCATCGACATCATCGATCGCAGCTACGGCGACTTCAGCGACACGATGAACGCGCCGCTGCAGCAGCTTTCGGACAATCTCTTCGTCCTTGAACTCTTCCACGGACCGAGCCTTTCCTTCAAGGATTTCGGGCTCCAACTCATCGGCAGCCTTTTCGAAGAGCAGATCGGACGCACCGGTGTCCCCATCAACGTGCTCGGGGCGACTTCGGGTGACACCGGAGCCGCCGCGATCCATGGCCTCGCCGGGAAAAAGGGTGCCAAGGTCTTCGTCCTTTATCCCGAGGGTCGCATCTCCGAGTTGCAGGAGCGTCAGATGACCTGCACCGGGGCCGACAACATTTACCCAATCCCGATTCAGGGAACCTTCGACGATGCCCAGGCCATCGTGAAGGAGCTGATGGGCGATCTTTCTTTCAAGGAGGAGCTTCGCCTCTCCGCGATCAACTCGATCAACGTCGTCCGCATTCTCGCCCAGTGCGTCTATTACATCCATGCCTTCACCCAGTTGCCGCCCGACAACCGCGACGACATCAGCTTCGTGGTCCCGACAGGAAATTTCGGCAACATCTTCGCCGGCTGGATGGTCCACCAGATGGGCCTGCCGGTCGACCGCTTCGTCGTCGCGACGAATCAGAACGACATCCTCTACCGCCTCTTCAACACCGGCGAATACAAGCCCGATGCGGTGCGTCCGAGCCACGCTCCCTCAATGGATATCCAAGTCGCCTCGAATTTCGAGCGTTTCCTCTACTATCATAACGAGAAAAACGCCAAGGCGACTCTGGCGCAGATGGATCAGTTCAAGGCGGACGGGTCGATCAAGATCCCGAACTTCAACGCGAGCAACTTCGCGGCGACCCGCAGCACCGACGAGGACATCCTCGAGAACATTCGCCTGGTGAAGGAGAAATACGATTACCTCGTCGATCCCCACACTGCCTGCGGCTTCCAGGATCTCGATCTTTCCTCGACCCACGTCATTCTTGCGACGGCCCATCCCGCGAAGTTCCCCGACACGATCCGGAAAGCCATCGGCGAAGCCCCGACCGATCCCGCGCTCGAGAAGCTCAAGAACAAGGAACAGGTGAAGTATCCCGTCGCGGCCACCGCCGCCGCGGTGCGCCAATTCCTCAAGGAAAACGCGATCTGATCTGCCGGGTCGACCCCTGCCTTCGGGCTGCGTCGCCTCGATCAAGTGACTTCCCTGCGGTAGCCGGGATGCGCTAGAACTCCCGGATGCCCTCCCGTCCCACCCGTCGCGATTTTCTTCATACCGCCGCCTCGGCCGCCGCGATGAGCGCCTTGCCCCGCTCCGCCTCGGCCGCCGTCGACGGCGACATCGATGCCCATGTCCATGTCTGGACTCCCGACATCGCGCAGTATCCCCTCGCCTCCGGCTTCGATGTCTCGCAAATGAAGCCGGCGAGCTTTACGCCAGAGGAACTCTTCGTCCACACCCAAGCGAACGGGGTCGGGCGCATCGTGCTCATCCAGATGAGCTATTATCGCTTCGACAACCGCTACCTGCTCGACACGATGGATCGCTTTCCCGGCGTCTTTTCCGGCGTGGCGATCGTCGATGAGTCTGCCTCCGATCCGGGCGCGGCGATGCGCGAGCTCGCGGCAAAAGGCGTGCGCGGTTTTCGGATCAACCCGGGAGGGACTCCTCCCGATGCCTGGATCGGTTCGCCGGGCATGGCGAAGATGTGGGAAACGGCCGCCGACGAAGGGCTGGCGATCTGCCCGCTCATCGGACCCGAAGCGCTCCCTGCGATCGGGAAAATGTGTGAGCGTTTTCCAAGGACGCGCGTCGTCATCGATCACTTCGCACGCATCGGGGCCGACGGAGAGATCCGAGAAGTGCATCTTGAATCCCTTGCCCGCCTCGCGGATCATGACCATGTCCATGTCAAGACCTCGGCTTTTTACGCCCTTGGCAAGAAGCTGCCGCCCTACGACGATCTCGCTCCCATGATCCGCCGGATGCGCGATGCCTACGGAGCCGGGCGGCTGATGTGGGCGAGCGACTGCCCCTATCAGGTCGGGCCTGGGCACCGCTATGCCGATGCGATCGGGCTCATTCGAGAGCGGCTTGACTTTCTCAGCACCGAGGAGCGTGGCGCGATCCTCCACGACACGGCGGATCGGGTTTTTTTCGGGTGAATCGGCTCTCCGGTCAGAGGGCGGTCCCGATCACCTCTAACAAACGCGCCACCTCACCGGCGGTGTTATAGCCGTGCACGGCGACGCGGACGCGGCCGGCCTGGTGCATCACATGGATCTCCTCGTGCTCGAGGGCCGCGTGGATTTCGTTTGAGCGCGGATGGATGAAAGAGACAATGCCTGAGGGAAACTCCGGCCGCAGGGGCGCGAGTGGTTCGATACCCAGGTCAAGGAGGCCGGCATGGACGCGTTCCACGAGAGGGTCGGCGTGACGCGAGATCGCATCGATCCCGATTCCTTCAAGGTAGCGCAGCGAGGCGTCGAGGGCGTAGAGCGAGACGAAATTCGGCATGCCCACGGAGAAGCTCGCCGCCCCCGGTTTGCTTCCCGCCCTCTCGAAACGGTCGGCGTCGAAGGCGTTGGTGAGGTGGAACCATCCACCCGCCTTGGTCGTGAGCCGCTCCGCGCCCGCCTCGGGCACGCCGATGACGCAACCGCCGTGAATCCCGAGAGTCCACTTGTGGGTGCTCGAGATGAGGATGTCGGCGTCGGCGCATCCGATCTCGATCCGACCGAACGCCTGAGTGATGTCGACCGAGAGCACCGCCTGCGGCGCGAGCGTTCTCACCGCGGCTTCCAAGGCCGGCCAATCGATCCGGAAGCCGTTGTAGAAACTCACCAGCGAGACCTGGACGAGGCGCGTCTTCGCGCCGAGCAGAGGCAGGAGATCCTCGGTCCGCAATTCACCCTGACAAGCACGCCAAAGCTTCACCCGCGGAGGCCGCGCCGCCCGGAGCCAGGGCGTCGCCCCGGCCGGAAAATCGAGATCACTCACCACGACCTCGTCGTCGGGCGCGAGATCGAGGGCTCCGGCGAGGAGGTTGTAGGCCTCGGAGCTGCACGAGCAGAAGGAAACCTCCTCCGTTTTCAATCCCACCATTCTCGCGCTGATCTCGCGACAGGCCTCGACCGAGGTGAAATGGGGGACCCGGCCCCGCATGCCGAGCGCTTTGTCGCGCGTGTATTGCGCGATCGCCTCTTCGACGCAACGCGGTGGGATGCTCTCCGCAGCGGTGTTGAAGTAAGCGAGCCCAGCGAGTGCGGGGAAATCCCTGCGGCGTGATTCGGTGGTGAGCATGGCTGGATCGGTCGGAGCGTCGGCTCAGAGTTTTGACGCAATGAGCGCCTCCATGCTGCGGATGTCGGCTGAGAAAAGCCGAACCCCCTCGGCCGTTTTTTCCGTGGCCATTGCGTCTTCATTGAGGAGAAACCGGAAGGACTTCTCGCTCGCGTCGAGCCGCTCGAGTGGCGAACCGGTTTCGGGCTGGGGGAAAAGTTTGCGCTCCACAGGACCTTCGGCCCCCCGGAGCTCTTCGAGCAGGGCGGGGCCGATCGTGAGCAGGTCGCAGCCGGCGAGTTCGAGGATCTGGGACGTGTTCCGGAAGCTTGCGCCCATCACCTCCACGGGATAACCGAACTGCCGGTAGTAGGCGTGGATCCGGCGGACGGATTGCACGCCTGGATCATTCGCTCCATGATACTCGGACCCGTTCGTCTTCTTGAACCAATCGTAGATGCGCCCGACAAAGGGCGAAATCAGGGTGATGCCACCCTCGGCGCAGGCGACGGCTTGGACGAGGGAAAACAAGAGGGTGAGGTTGCAGTGGATCCCCTCTTTCTCGAGGATGGCGGCGGCTTGGATGCCCTCCCAAGTGGAGGCGATCTTGATGAGAACGCGTTCCCTCGGGATGCCCTCGGCTTCGTAGAGGCGAATGATTTCATGGGCTTTGGCCAGGGTTCCCCCGGTGTCGAAGGAGAGGCGCGCATCGACCTCTGTGGAGACCCGGCCCGGGACGATTTCGAGGATCTCCTTGCCGAAACGGACAAGGACGCGGTCGATGATCGACGAGACAAGGGCCTCGCCGGAGAGCGGCGAGGATTTCAGGTCCACGACCGCTTTTTCGACGAGGGGTGCGTAGGCTTCCTGCTGCGAGGCTTTGAGGATGAGCGAGGGATTTGTCGTCGCGTCCTGCGGGCGGTAGGCGCGCATCGATTCAAAATCGCCCGTGTCGGCCACGACGACGGTGTGTTCCCTGAGCTGGTCGAGGAGGGTTGCCATCCTGTCAGTTTGCGGGCCGAGGTGCCTCTTGTCCAGCGAAGAGGCGGAGCTCTCGGAACGAAGGATGGGGGATCCAGCCGCGTTTGCGGCAGTGTTCAAAGCGCCGAGCTTGGGCGAAAGCCTTCCATGAACCCGATCCTCGCCATTCTCGCCCTGGTCCTTTTCGGTCTGCCTCTCTCCTCCCACGCCGCGGAGGGCGAAACCAAACCGGGGCGCATGCCCCTCTGGCCGGAGGGGAAAGCCCCAAACGGAGATGGCACCGATGACACCGTGAACGCCTTTTACACGGTGCATCGGCCGGCAGAACCAAACGGCGCGGCTCTGGTCATTTGTCCCGGTGGCGGCTACGGTGGACTCGTCACTGGCGGCGAGGGCCATGGCATCGCCGCCTGGCTAAACGGGCATGGCATCACCGGCATCGTCCTCGAATACCGACTCCCCAAGGGCCGCTTCGAAGTGCCCCTGCGCGACGCGCAACGAGCCCTGCGGACAGCCCGCTTTCGCGCGAGGGAGTGGGGCATTGATCCGAAGCGGCTTGGCATCATCGGCTTCTCCGCCGGAGGTCATCTCGCCTCCACCGCGGGAACGCATTTCGACGAGGGTGATGCCGATTCGGGCGATCCGATTGAGCGCCTCGGCTGCCGCCCCGATTTCATGGTCCTGGTCTATCCCGTCATCACGATGGACACGAGCGCGCATGCTGGGTCGCGGAGGAATCTCCTCGGTCCGGAACCGGACGCGGCACTCGTGACGCGCTTCTCAAACGAGAGACAGGTCACGGAAAAGACTCCACCCGCCTTCCTCACCCACGCTGAGGATGACAAGGTCGTTGTGCCGGCGAACAGCGAGGATTTCCATGCGGCGCTCGTCAACCATGGCGTCCCCGCCAAATACCTCGCCCTGCCTTCGGGCGGGCACGGTCTCAATGGATACAAGGGCCCGATGTGGGACGCGTGGCAGGAACAATCGATCGCCTGGCTGGCGGAAATCGAAATGATCCCCGCCCGGTGAGGGAAAACGAGCGCGATGCCGGAGGCCGAGCCCGGGGTTTTCCGGGAATCTCAGCCCTCGTTACCCTTCGATGTGAGATCTGGAAATTACAAAAACCGTATTGGTTATTTCAATGGTGTTTCGGTGACTCGTCAGCGTCGCCACTTCTCAATCCGGGACCGGCTCCGGAATGTGCCCAGAGCCGTCAGCCGGGTGCCACTTAGCCCGGTCCCTTGCGACTTGCACCCGTGCTGCTCCGCGCTACCGTCGAAGCTCCGCCTTTCCTTGCTCCATGACCTCCCGCGACATCCGGCAATCCTTCCTCGATTTCTTCGCCGAAAAGAAACACGCCATCGTGCCCTCGGCCTCGCTGATGCCGACGTCTCCGAACCTGCTTTTCACGAATGCAGGGATGAACCAGTTCATTCCCTACTTCCTCGGCACCGAAGCCGCGCCTTACGATCCGCCGAGGGCTGCCGACACGCAGAAGTGCATCCGCGCCGGAGGGAAACACAACGACCTTGATGATGTCGGTTACGACACCTATCACCACACCCTTTTCGA
>Ga0172372_10002310_pt1 | contig 29101 bp, 38 predicted proteins | sample LakKiv5m_2_FD_114544 | JGI IMG/M metagenome (GOLD analysis project Ga0172372, IMG submission 114544) | Freshwater microbial communities from Kabuno Bay, South-Kivu, Congo - kab_092012_9.5m | ecosystem: Environmental > Aquatic > Freshwater > Lake | place: Democratic Republic of the Congo...
CCAGGGCCATCAACGGGCCGAAGCGCCCGCCCATTCCCGCGAGCGGACACCAGCCCTCCTTGGGAAGATAGCAGCCCTTGTTGCTCGCCGCGGCCCAAACCCAGGCCCCAAGGGCGAAAGCGCAGGCCTGCGCCAGTCGACGGCCTCTCACACGCTTGAGGGCCGCGCCGAGCGCGTAGAAGGTCAGCCCTGGGCCAAGGTCGCGAAAGCTCCAAAGGTTCGGGACGGCGCGCGGGACGACCAGGGCGACAGCGGTCAGGACAAGGATCGTCAGCACGAGGACCGCGACCTTGGCCCGCGTTCGCCGCCAAACCGTCTCGACGCCCGCCAGGGCGATCAGGAACCAAAGGCTTGGCGCCGAAAAGCCCGTCCCCAGGATCAAGGGTCGTAGGGCCTGGACGAGAATGGTCGTCGCCTCGCGCGGGTGTTGGGTCAGCTGCAGGGCCGCGAGCGGTAGCGCGATCGCGAGATGAGCCGCCAGCGCCAGGCCGACGAGCTGGTGAGCGCGGGTTGGGGCCGGTAGATTCCGGGTGGGCGACACCAGGCCCGCGATGACGAAAAAGGCCGGGATGTGACCGGCGTAGATCAATCGCCAGAGGGCGAAGGCATCCTCGGAGAAGGCGCCGTCCGGGCGATTGTAGAACAGGATCTCCAGGGCGTGACCGATCACCACCAGGATGATCGCCAAGCCTCGGGCGATGTCGGCCTCGAGCCGACGGTGCGAGTGGGGTGGGGCAGGGGACAGATCGCGCACGCCTTTGTCTTCCGTCAGGCGTGACCTCGAGGAGGTCTCGCCGCGTCAGCGATCCGTGGGCTGTTGATCGCAAAACAGGCAGAGCTTGTCCAGAGTCCGCAGTGGGCGGCGTCTCACAAGTGGGGCGCGCGCCGCGCCTACGGCCGGCGCCGGGCTGGCGGTCTGGCGACCCGAGCCGCCGGCGGCGTCTCGTCCGGTCGGCGCCATCCCATCGCGCGGGCGGCTTTACGGCGGCGTCCGGTTCGGAAAAGCTCGGCGCCGTCCGGGCGAGGGGAGGCGTGAGGGTGATGAGCGGGGCGGGGGCGGCGGTGAACTGGTGGTTGGAGGGCGGCAAGATCCTCGCCAACGGCGTGGTCGCCGGGGCCGTGGTGTTCTCCCTTGGCGTCTGGCGCGATCGGCGCGCGCGGCGTCGGGCAGGGCGCGCCCTGGCGTCCAAGCTGATCGACCTCTTCGAACGCTACGCCACGGACTGCGCCGACGTTCCCCACCAGAACGCCGCGAGTCAGATGGACGGGCCCTATGACTTCGCCGCCGTCGCGCGGCTCCCGGACTTTCCCGAGCTGCCCGAAGACCCGAGCGGCTGGCCGGCGCTGGACCGACACCTGGATATCGACGCCCGGACCTTCGCCACGACGGTCAAGCACGCGCGAGAGATGATCAACGCCACCGCGGAACATGGCGATGCGATCGACATGGCCGTCGAAACCAACAAGCTGGCGCTTCAGCGCGGCTTGGCGGCGCTCGACCTGGCCAAGCGCTTGCGACGGCATTTCAGGCTGAAAGCCTTTGATCCGCCTTGGCCGATGGAGGCCGGGATGAAGGAGCAGCTCGAGCGGATCCTGGCGCGCGAGGCGCGTTCGGCCTCGTCGGCGACCGACTAGCCTCGGCGTCGGCTGCGCCCTTCAGCGGCCGCGTAAGCCGGCGCGGTCAGGGTTTGCGCTTGGACTTGGTGGAAGCGGTCGGGCGCGCTGCCGATCAGAACATAACCCGCCAAGGCGTTCGCCCCCATGGCGAGGAGCGTCAGAAGCGGTTGGCGCAGATTGCTCACGAAGGCCTCCCCAGATCAGTGAAGGGTTTCGCCAGGCGGGGCGCCGCCAGCCTCGGTCGTGCTCGGCCTCACCACGTCTTCCGTATCGTCCAGGACGTAGTAGAGCGGCGTGAATAGATAGTAGTACGTGCCGACCAGGGTGCTCAGGACGCCGATCAAGAACACCATGCCCAACGGGCTGGTCGGATGGCGTACAAGGTCGACGAACGCGGCGCTCAGCGTGGACTTGGTGATCCAAGACCGAGTGATGAGCGAGTTCGCGGCCGTCGCAAAGCCGATCAAGGCGACGGCCATGCCCCAGCGGTAGGATCGATCCGGCTTCAGCATGTCACAGCTCCACAGCTGGCGGATTGTCGACGCTGGAAGAAGCACCGCCTTCGGTGTGGCTCATAGCGCCCCCCAACGTGCGACCGTCGACATACAGAGCAAAAACGAAACGCCCGTAGCCGCCAAGGCGACCACGCGCAGCGGGACAGGGATCACGACGCCCGCGAGCGTGAGGACGAAGACCAGAATCGAACCGATCACGGTCAGGGCTACGAAACCCGTGGACACCGCCTTCATCACGGACCTGGCTCCAGATGCGGCTCCAGGGTTCCGCGCAGGTCTGGACCCAGCTCGGCAAGTAGAGCGTCACGCGCCTGCTCGGCGAAAGGCGCTTCAATCGCCATCACTTCCTGAAACACCAGCGACTTCATGCGGGCGGCGTCCTCTCGAAGGCCGCGCAGCCGGACACGGAGCGGGCCAAGCGCCGCGGCCGTCGTTCGACACGCGTCGACGGCGTCGCTCAGCGCCGCCAGATTGGACCAGGACGCAAAATCGAACGGCAGATCGACCACGAGATCCAGAACCAGGTCCGTCGTGTCGTCCAACTCGTCGGTCCGCAGATCCGCCACGCACGATGGGATGACGGTGCGCAGATGGTCGACCGCTTCCGCCGCGGACTGCATCGCCGAACGGGCTCTGAAGGTGCTGGCAGATGACATCCAGCTGACCATCTGGCTCGAAGACATGGCGTCCAGCAGCTCCGTGGAAGACGCCGCCTCACAGGCCGATTGCGCCTGGCCCAGGGCCTTGATCGCGTCCTCGCAAGCCCAGGCCGCCGACCGTATGACTTCAAACCGCGCCTCGCGGCGCGACCACAAGGCCATCTTCGCCTCGTGAAGCGCCCCCTGATCGCTTTCGGCGACCCGCCGCAACGTCTCTTGGCGCGTCACGGCGCGCGCCTCATGTCGAAGCTTCTCGAAGGCTTTGGACTTCGCCTCGGCGGCCGATCTGACCGCGCACTCCGCCGGCGTGACCACGAGTGCGTCGATCAACGAGGCGACAGCCTTTCCTCGCCGGCGCGCCTTGTCCCCAGTCTGTTCAGTGATCGCTCGGGCCAACTCCGCGTCCGCGCGTTGGAAAGCCTCCGCCAACGCTCCGGCGATATGACCACAGTCGGCAAGGAGATCCCCACCCGATCCGCCGACTTTGTCCTGCGTGTATGACATGCCTTACAGCTCCCAGGTTCAGCGCGACGGCGGGCCAGGCTCCACGCGCCTAGGCATGGTCGCTCTCGTTCGGAAAAATCAGGCGAGACACGGGCCTGAGCGCGTGTTCAGCCCGCGCCGGAAACAGATGCGCCCAGGTCGCGACGACACAGTAGGCGCCGAACAAGGTCAGCCAGCTCATCGAAAGGCCTCCGGCGCGTAGCGGCGCAGCAGTCGAACCAGGCTGAAGGCCGGCGCGATCATCAGAGCGGTCGGAACCACGAAGATCGAGCAGATGATCGACAAGCGCGCGCCGAGCGTCGCGATCTGCGGCGTCGAAGCGCCGTCGATGTAGAGCAGGAAGCCCGCCAGGACCCCAATGTCCGCCACGATCGACAGCGCCAGGCTGGCGACCAGCGAGATCCCGGCGAAGCGCGCCATCCGTCGCAGGGTCTTTGGTGACGGGCGCTTAGTCACGGCGTGCGCTCGGCGACGGCGGGCGAGGTCGCGGCTTCGACCGCTCTGCAGCCCATGCCCGTGGTGATTAGGAGCAAGCGCCCATCCGAGGTTCGGACCTTGTAGACTTTGCAGACCGAGCCATCGTCAATCGTGGCGATCAGCTCGATGGACCGGTTGTCCTTCGACCCTTGCGCTTTGGCTTCTTGGTCGCTGCTAAAGGACCATTGCCAGGCGATCATCGACGATACCGCGATCGCCACGGCCGACAAGGCGCCCGTGAGGTACGGATGCGCCAGAATCCCGCGTTCGCGCCGGGGTTTGGGCGTGGGGGAGGACTGCCTTTCTTCGGTCGCCATGGCTCACAAACCCGGGACGGCCTGGCCTATGGCAGCGCTCATGCCCCGCATGGCCAAGAGACTGAACCAGGCCACGAAGAACGGCGACGCTAGCGTCAAGGCGATCGTGGCGATCGGACGATCCTTGTAGAGCTCACCGACCACGCCTAACGGACCAAGCCTGGCCATGGCGAAAACCGAACCAGCGAACATCGTCATGAAACCCAGCGCGACATAGTGAGCGGGGTAGGTGAAAAGCACGCCCTCAAGGAAAAACGTCATAGGCGTCATGACCGGCTCTCCGCTTGAGGCTCGGCGGCATCGCCTTCGCGAGCTGCGAACGCCCAGGTCGCCGCGACGACGAGGGAGGCTCCCAGGGCGATCATGCCCCATGGCGGATCGTGCAAGCCATCGACTGGGTACAGCATCGCGTGTCCGAGAAAGGACACGAAGCTAAGCGTTAGGCTGATGATGAAGACCAAGGTCCCGGCCGCCATGAGGACGGTGGCCAAGGGGCCATAGCCGTCAAAAAGCGAGGCGCTCTGCGGCGCCTGGTCGAGCGGGCGAGAGAGACAGCCGCAACGCCTGCAGCACTCACAACAGTCACACATCAGCTAGACCCCCTATTGCCTCGAGCGATGTCCTGCGCGTGATCGATGATCGCTTTTTGCAAGCGGCCGGCGAGCACGGTGGCGGTTAGGGCCATGACGCCGGCGACCCAGAGCAGCACGCCCTGGAGCCAGTTCAGGCCAGCTGATAGGCCGGGTGGCATCTTGACGAACAGCGTCGCGAGGTAGGCTAGGCCTTCTACGAGCATCACAGCGCCAAGGACGCCCATGGCGGCTTCGAATCGAACGGTGCGCTGCTTTATCCTGGCACGGTGATCGAACACCTCTGACCAAGGCCCTTGGGCGCCGAGGGGCCCCGGCGCCGATTCACGGTTGTCGCCTGACGTGCTCAACGGTCGCCTCCCTTGTCGCGTTCTGCAGGCAAGCGCACGCACGGGCCGGAACGATCGGCCGTCTCTAGCGAGCGCACGCACCCGTTCTGATCGCGGTAGAGCGCCGGCGGCAGAGACGCGACGAGCTCGCGTTGGCCGCGGGCCTCGGCCTCATCGTGACGGAAATCCTCAAGTTTGCGCCGAACCTCCGTTTTGATGATGGCGTCCTTTTCGGACACCGCAGGCATGGCGAGATAGGCCTCGACCTGGCGATAAAGCTCGCCCCTGGCGCGCGGATCGGCGACTATCGCGGGATAGCGCTTGAAGTTCCGATAGGCCGGTTCGATGAGCGAACTGACGCAGCTTTGCACCCTCTCGTCGTAGTCGTGCCCAAGACGCCGGACCTGGCACCAAAGGACGGCTGCGTTCGCCTGTTCGGCGGGGAGAGCGTCGAGCCGGTCGCTATAGGAAATGGTTCCGAGGCCCGCGGCGTAAGGAATGATCCAAAGGCAGAGCGCCAGAACAGCGCCATAGCCTGCGTCCGCCAGGTGAAACGACGCGTCGGGCGCGGTCGTGCCTGCATAGGAGCAGACGGTTATCACCACCCCAAAGCTGGTCGCGAACGCCAGAAGTCCCCAAACGACGATAGGCCATTGCCGGCTGCTGTCCTGAAACGCCAGGCAAAGACTCACCACGCCGAGCAGCCCGAACAGGCTGACCCACGGCACGCGCAGTCTCGGCATTCGCGGGCCTGTCTTTACGACAGCTACGGTCGTCATGACGCCTCCTATGGGCCAGTTCGTGTGCAATGTACCTTGCACTTTCTGGCGCTCCAAGCCCAAATCTGGGCCTAAGCGCGACTGAGCCCGATCCAGATGCGCGCCATTCGAGCCTTTCAGTCCTCGTTCAAACAGCGCCTGGCCGGCCCAGAGCGCGAAAAGCTAATGATGGCGACACCTTAGCGCGCGCCAGCTCGCCGCTCCTGTGTCGATGGGAACCAGCGAGCCGCGCGATAAACGGTAGAGCTTGCCCGTCTTCGCCGTCGCTGAAAACTTGGGCAGGTCCCGGATACATTCGGCGAAAAGCGCGATTATCGGCCTCTCGGAAAGTGCAAGCCATCTTGCACTTAGGCGGGCTGTAGGGCTTATTAACCGCGAGTTGAGGCGACGATGGCGCCGACGCGGTTCGCGCTTCGGTCCTTTGGACGCTCTTGGCCCGCACGACACGCTTCCTCCCGCCCCCCAGCCTGGAGCTCAACATGCACACCGCACTTCCGAGGGTTCGCAGCGCCCGCCATGGCCTCGAACTCCTCCTTCTGGCGTCGATCGCCGCCGTCCTTCTCACCGCGATCGCCTATGCCGGTACTGACGCCACTTTCACCCCCGCCGTCACCAGGATTACCGGGTGGACACAAGGCTCCCTTGGCAAGCTCGCCGCCGTAGCCGGCATCTCCGGCGCCCTCGTTGGCATGGTTCTGAAGTTCGACTGGAAGATGATCGGCGGCGCCCTGGGTATCGGCCTGACGGCCGCCACCGGCGCGACCATCACCAGCGGACTGGCGACCGCCATTCTCTAAGCGCGCTCTACGGTTCCTACCTCAGCGGCGACGCCCACCAGCGTCGCCGCTATTTTTTTAGGTGTCCGGCATTTGGCTTAAGCGGCGACGCCAGGGCAGGATAGATGCGGGCCTGATGGGCCGCCAGGGTTACGAGGCCAAAGAGCAACAGGCTCACTAGGACGGCCGCGACGCCCAGTGCGCCGACGAATGGCGCTTCACGTGTCTGAAGAGCGAGCACCAGGCCCGCCGCCGCCCCCGTGGCGCAGAAGCGCCGCATCACGACATTCATTCTAGGCTCCTTACCGAGGGGGCTTATCGTCGCGAAGGCGCGTCCGCCGGTTCCATGTCCACGTGATCAAACAGGCCATGACCAGCCAATAGAGCGCGCTTGGCACGATCAGGCTCGCGAGCTCGCCGCCCCCCGCCACGAGCCACCCGCTCGCGCCGATCGCGCAGCCCTTTCCCGTCAAGCTGACGGCCGCCAGCCGCCGATAGTCTCGCGCCGAAAAGGGCAGGCGGTGTTTGATCCGGTCGATCACGTTACGTTCCAAAAGTGCAAGGTACCTTGCACTAAAGCCCGTCCTTAGCCAATATATTCGTGGGAGATGCGGCCATGACCCAGATCAGCGAAAAGCCCCTCGAAAACGCTAAGCTGGCGAGCCGCGTCCCCAACCCGGTCGCTCCCGCGCTAGGCGCCGTTAGAGAGGCGCGGGTCAAGAGTCTCGCCAAAGAACACCCGCCATGGCTGCCGAGCAGCGAACGCGCCCCGGTGATCACCGCGGCGGCGGCCATGGCCCTCGGAATCGTGTTCGAAGCGGCTTCGAACCTGACGGGCTACCGCCCACTTCTCCTGGCCGCCGGACTTTGCGCCTTCGGCTGCGTCCTGGCCTGCTTCTGGTATTTCGTGAGGCTCTGGCGCCTCTATCACTGGTGAGGTCGCTATGATCTCGTTCGCAACCCTGCACTACTCGCCTACGGCGCTCTTCACCATCGGCTGTTCGGCCATGATCGCCTTATCGGCGCTCATCGGCTTCCAAATCCGCGACCCCAAAAACGCGCCTGGCGAGCCGATCGACCCAGAGGCCGATCGCGCCGAGGTCCTCGCCGCATTGGCCGAACCCGCCGAATGAGACCTATCGCGGCCATGACATTGTTGGCGCTCGTGATCTGCGCGCCGAGCGGCGCATACGCTTGGGGCGGCAACGCGCACCGGGCCATCGCTGACATCGCCGCCGCGCGCATGTCGCCAAGGGCTCTTCGCGAGGCAGAACAGCTTTTGGCCGCCACGGACACGGGGCTGGTTGGACCCACGTTCGAGGACGCCGCCGTTTGGGCGGACGTGTTGCGTGACAGCAGCGCTGAAGCGCGCGCGCTCACCGCCTCGTGGCATTACGTCAATCTCGAGGTGGGCGCGGAGGATCTGGCGCGCGCCTGCCCCCAGGTTCCCTTCGAGGCCGGCCGGGTCAGCACGACCGGCAAGGGAGCCTGTCTCCTCACCAAGATCGACGATTTCCTCAGAACGCTTTCCGATCCTCGCCAGTCGGATCGGGAGCGGGGCCTCGCCCTGCGTTACCTCACCCATTTCGTAGGCGAGGCCCACCAACCCCTTCACGCCGCCTCCAGCTGCCATGACGCCGGCGGAAACGCCGAACGGATCGAGACGGTGAGCGGTCGGGACACAAGCCTGCACGGTTACTGGGACACCACGGTCGTCACGGATCTCGCGCGAAATCCCAAGGCCCTGGCCAAGACGCTGAATGCCCGGATCACGCCCAGCCAAGCCAGGGCCTGGTCAGGCGCGAAGACCTCGAGCTGGATCGCCGAGAGCCATACCTTGGCCGTCGAGGTCGCCTACCGGTACGGCGGACCAAACGCCTGCGCCAGATCGCGGTCGGTGACCCGCCTGTCGCCCGCCTACGAAGAACGCGCGCGAGCCGTGGCGAGGCAACAGATCCAGAAGGCGGGCGTTCGCCTGGCCGCTGTTCTCAACGCTGTCCTGGACTAGCGGAGGAAGGGGGAGGGCGGTCTGGGGGTGAAGCCGCGCGGAGAGGATCCGCGCCAGATCGTACCAGGAGCTGACCATGGCAGGACCGCTTGCGCACATCGCCAGGACCATGAAGGGCGACCTCTTCAGGAACGGCCGTCAGGCCAATATCCCCGCCCCGGGCCATTCCAAGGATGATCGCTCCGTCTCCCTGGGCCTGCGGGACGACGGCCGCATCCTCGTCAACTGCTACAGCACCAAAAAGCACGTCTCATGGCGTGAGGTCCTCGCGCTCCTGCGGGCCAAGCACCTGATAGACGCCGACGGTCGGCCAACCGGCTATAGCTCGGTGTCCTCCAAGCCTCTGCCGGAGACCCCCGATGACGCGGCTCGGCGAGCGCGGGCGATGGAGCTCTGGAACCAAGCCCGAGATGTCAGCCGAACGCTCGCCGAACGCTATGCTCACGCGCGCGCGATAACCGACAAGCTGCCGTCCCACTCGTTTCGCTTCCTCGGAGAGACGCCGGTGTCGGTGTTCAGTCCCAGCGCCAACTTCACCAGACCGGCGCTGTTGACGGCCATCCGACTGCCAAGCGGTGACCTTTCGGCCATCGAGATCACCTACCTCACCCTGGGCGGACGCCGCGACCACGGCCTGCGTCTGTCGCGCAAGAACATCGGCGTGTTCGATCCGGAAGCCCATTGCTCGGTCCATATCGACCCGATCGCCGAGGAGATGCTGTTCGCCGAAGGCGCCTTCACGACGCTTCACGCCCGCAAACGCTTCAAGCTGCCCTCGCGCGCCTTGCTCTGCACCCGAAACATGCGGTTCTTCGCGCCGCCACCTGGCCTAAAGCGCGCGGTCATCGCGCGAGACAATGGCCCGGACGGGGAACGGTCAGCCAGGATCCTCGCGGCCACCTTCCGCCGACACAGGGTCGCGACGGAGATCGTGGCGCCGCCGGTCGATTTCGACGACTTTGACACCTGGGGCCGCCGCGAAGCCCTGCAAGCACTCCGCGCGGCGATGGAGGCGCCGCCGCAAGCGGACAACGCCGCGTGAGCGCGCGGCGTCACCGGCCGCCCTTTGGTCCCGACGCCGTCGCCGTCGCCCAAGGCCTTTGGATGCGCAAACACCCGGGTGGAGAAGACGGCTTTCGAAGAGCCATGGCCAACGCCGACCCGTCCGCGGCCCAGGTCCTCGAAGTGGCCACTCGCATCCTTCGCGGCGCCGACTGGCGCCAGGCGCCGCCATGACCCCGGCCGCCATTTACTCGCCCGCGTTCCGTCATCGGTTCGCGGCCTATGGCGCCCATCGCCAGCCCTTGCCTGAAGGTTCCACCGCCATGCGCCAGACCAGCCCACTTCTGACCACCACGGCTTGCGTCCTCATGCCGCCCGCGCCACTGCAGGCGCGCATCCCCAAACCCTCGGGCGATGACGACCTCGCCACGCAAACGGTGCTCGAGGACATCGCACGGCTCCACCTTGCGGCTTTCGTCAGCCTGTATGGCCTCCCGCCCGAAGCGGTCGCCTACCAGCTCGTACAGACCGGCAAGGTGGGGGCGCTGCGACCGGCCTTCGCCTTCACCCTGCAAGGCCCCGACAGCCCGAAGGCCCGGGCGTGGCTTTCGGCCGTGCAGGACGGCCTCGACAGCTGGATGCAGGCCGGATGGTCCAATCCCATCGTGACCGAACGCTGCGGCGGCGATGTTCTGTGGTGGACCGCTCCCCTCGAGGAGGCCGCCCTGGACGCCGCCAAGCGCCTAAAGATCCTGGGGCGCGTGGAGGCGCTCGCCAACCTGGCGGCCTATCTCCCGAGCGGATTACCAGCCCATCTCGACCCTCAAGACCCCGACTTTGGGTGGTCCGGCGTCCGCCGGCGGGTCTGATCCAAGAACGGCCTCGCCAGGCGCTCTCACGCCGATCATTTCACGGGGCGGGTGAGGAAAGGCGGGGAGGGAGGGCGGATCGGGTGACCGATCGAGCCTGAAAGGGGCCACCGATGATTTCCTTCTTTCTCTTGCTGACAAACCCCGTCGGGAAAGCCGACCTTGACGAAGGCGCCGCTATCGGTCCCTTCGCCTATGTCCAGCGTCCCCGCGACAACGTGGTGACCGTCGGTGTTCGTAGCGACGTCCGCTTCCAGCTCTTTGGTGTTGAATCAGATGGCCCGGGCGTCGCCGAACATGAAATCGAACTGGTGGACGGACACCTGCCTTACGACGGCGAGCTCTTTGGCCACTGGAAGGTGATCGACGAGCTAGAACATGCCGCGTTGTCTCGCCGCCCTGCGCCCTCGCCGAACGTCGGCCGCAGGAGTCGCGCCGCGCCTTCAACAACGGCGGGCAAGGACGACTGGGGACCGCGCATCGCGGCCATCCTTCGATCCGACGAGGTGGATCTGCGGAAGCTCGCCGAAATCGGCGGCTTTGACGCCAAAACCCTCTATGCTCACAGCGACCTGACCGGCGTCGATCTTCGCGGGCAGGACCTCACGGGTATGAAGATCGGCAAACTCGACCGTGACAAAGCGCTCTATGATGAGCACACCGTGTGGCCGGACGGAACGCGAGGCGCGCCATGATCAGCCAAGACGATCAAGACCGGATCGACGAGTATCGCCGCATCGCCCAAAGCATGATCGCCAGCCACGACACGATCCATGAGCAGCGGGCTATCCGCGACGCCAAGCGCGCGCTCCTGGGCCTGGTCATCCTGGTCTCGCTCTTCGGGGCCCTCGTCGGAGCGACCTATCTCATCAAGCCCGATGGCGCCGAGCCGCCGATCGCGCCGCCAAGAGCGACAACGCCGCGATAGGCCCATCAGCAAAGGCCCGCCTCCCTGGGCGGGCCTTTTTCGATGGCGCCTAGGAAAGGCGGAGGAAGGGCGGAGAGGGGTGATCAACCAGGAGGTCACCATGGTCCCCACACCCCACAGCCCAGCCGTCACCCTCGTGCCCGACGAAGAGCGGATGGACTTTCTTCCCCGGCTCTTTCCCGGCTGCTTCAGCCGCGGCGAAGCGCTCGTCTATGGCGTCACGCGCAAGTGGTTCCCCGCCTACAACGGGGGCCACTGGGACTTTTTCCTGATCGACGGAAACCCCGGTTTCATGGCGCCGGCCGGCGAGGGCGGGCTCGACGCGATGATCCCCGGAAATCAATTCGAGGGCCATTTGTCCCATCAGGCCGTCGGCGTGATCGTGACACTGGTCGCCCTGGCCGCCAGCCTCGAACAAGTCCCCAGCGAGACGCTCCTTGGCCATTACGAGCGGCTGAGGGCGCTTATCCGGCATCTCCCGGAGCGCGACCTCATCTACCGCGCCATCGACTGACACTTCTCAGGCCCGCCTTCGCGCGGGCCTTTCTCATGCAGCGGTTTGAAAGGAGAGAGGGAGGGAGGCGGGAAGCGAGCCTGCAGGGGCCGGGATGAGCCCGGTTCGAGGCTTCCAGGATGATTCCCATGACCGCTAAGTCCGCCAAGACCAAACCCGAAGCCGTCGCGACGAAGACCGAAGCCGCCGACATGGTCACCATGATGGTCCCGCGCTGCGACATCGGCATCGCGCCCGAGAACCCGCGCGCCGACGTGCCGGCCGATGACGAGATCCCGAACATGGCCGAGACCCTCGTCACCGACGACGGTTGCGGCCAGGTCGTGCCGATCTATGTCCGCCGCGGCAAGCGCTCGGAACTGCCGTGGATGGCCCTCGACGGCCGGCGCCGTCTGTTCGGCTTCGACCACCTGTTGGCCGAAGGCCGCATCGAGAACGACCACCCGGTGCGCATCACCATCTGCGAGACCAAGGAGCAGATCGCCCGGGCCGTGGTGCTGCTGAACACCGAACGCCTGCAGCCCCATCCGGCCGACAGCATCGAGGCGATCGCCAAGCTGCTGAAGAAGAAGATGTCGCCCGACCAGATCGGCCGCGCCCTCGGCTACAAGAAGTCCGAGATGAACAAGCTGATCCGGCTTGCGTCGGTCCACCCGCGCGCGATCGAAGCGTTCCGCGCCGGCAAGCTGCAGCCTCGCCACCTGCGGATGCTGGCGCGTCTCGAGGACCAGGATCTGCAGCGCGCCCACGCCGATCGCGTCCTGGACGGCTTCTATTTCGATGACGTCACGGTCCAGTCGATGATCCGCGGCGACAAGGCCACGACCCAGGATCCTCGGTTTGTCCTGGTCACCATGGCGGAATACGCCGAGGCCGGCGGCCGGATCGAGCAGGACCTGTTCGGCGAGTTCCCCGACAGCGTTCTCGACACCCCGCTGCTGGACGAGCTGTGGCAGGGCAAGGTCGCGCAGATCACCGACATTCTCGCCGAGCGCGGCGTCGAGATCTTCATCGCGGCCAAGGATCGCGTCGAGATCCCGGCCGGGATGGAAGCGCCCTGGAACTATCTCAGCGAACACCAGGTCGGCGCCGAGCTGAAGGCCCAGTTCAACGCCGATCGTCGCGCCGTCATCGACTTCGAGACCGAGATCAAGGGCCTGGTGCAGAGCGGCGAGTTCGACGCCCAGCGCTTCGCCGAGTACCTGTGGGCCAACGCCGAGCTCTACACCTACGAACAGGTGCAGAAGGAGATCGGCGCCATCACCCTCTTCCCGCACCGGGAAACCGGGGTCACCGCCAAGCCCGCGCTCAAGGCCTATGTCCCGCCGGTCAAGACCGAAGACGAGATCAGGGCCGACGAGGAAGCCGCCGAAGCCCAGCGCGCGGCCGACGAAGCCCGGAGCGCCTACGCCGTCACCACCCACAAGATCGCGTCGGCGCCGCGCGTGAAGGTCGACGTCGAAGGTCTCAATAACAGCCTTCATGAGCGCCGCACCGACGTCGCCACCAAGGGCCTTATCCGCGACTTGGCGGACGATCCCGACGTGGCCCTGACGGTCCTGGCGGCCAAGCTGCTGACCTCGGCGGTCACGCACGAGGGCAGCTACAACTTCGCCGCCCGCATCACCTGCGACCTCTACTCGTCGCGGTTCGAGGTCATCCCCGAGCTCGACGGCGAAGTCCGCCTGCGGGTTCGCGCCTGGAAGGATCGTCTCGTCGAGTCGCAAAAGCGGCCGATCGCCTTCGTCCACGGCCTGTCGCACGCCGACCGCCTGCAGCTGATCGCCGATCTTGTCGCGCTCTCCCTCGACCTGAAGGAAGTGGGCACGGGCTCGGTCAGCTCGAGCCGCCGCGCCGACGCGGCCGAGATCCAGGAACTGCTGGGCAGCGACATCAGCCGTCACTGGACGCCTGACGCCGAGTTCCTGGGCGCCCACTCCAAGGGCCTGCTGCTGAAGATGGCCGACGACCTCAAGCTCGATACGATCAGCCTCTCCAAGGCCAAGAAGCACGAGATCGTCGCCTCGGTCGAAGAAGCGGCCTTGAGCGCCCGCTACGTGCCCAAGGGCCTGGACTGGTCGATCGAGTTGCTCGAAGCCGACCAGGCCGACTTCGACTCCGACGACGAGGAGGAGGGTGAAGCCGACGATGTGGAGGACACCGCCGGCGATGATCAGCCCGAAACGCCGGAGGATGAAATCGAACTGACGGATCCCACGGCCGACGGCGCCGGCGCCGAGGCGCCCGCCAACGACGCGGTCGACCCTGACCTCGACGACATCGTCATCGACGCCGACCTCCACGACGAGCTGGGCGAAGACGCCATGCACTTCGCGGACGACGATATCGCGGCCTAACCCTGATCGAGCCCCGGCGGAAACGTCGGGGCTCTTTTTCTGCCGCCGCGCTGAAAGGGCGGAGGAAGGGGGCGGGGAGATCGAACCGGAGGGAAGCGCGGAAGAGGGTTCCGCGCGGCCCGGTGCGAGACCTCGTCATGACCATGCTCAGCCTCTTCGACCCAGCCGCCCGCGACGACAAGGCCGCCAATATCGTCGGCGCCGGCAAGGCGCTCGCCAACGCCATGGCCAAGAACAAGCCCATGGACCGCAAGTCGGTGGCCTCGGTCATGACCATGATGTTCGGCGGTGATGACGCGAACGGCGCCTGGTCTTGGAAAGACGCCTACGAGGCCATTGAGGTCGCCACGGTGCTGCACATCAAGCGCCACGGCGTGAGCCTCGTGCGTCTCGAGGATGACCCTCTACAGGCCTACACGCTCCTCGAAACCTTGTCGCGCGCGGCCCTGACCCATACCCGCCGGTCCGAGGAACAGGTGGAGCTCGACCAATTCTCCACGCCCGCGCCGATCGCGGCGCTTGCCGCCCTGGCTGGCCTGGTCAGACCGACCGACCGCGTGCTCGAACCGTCGGCCGGGACCGGCCTGCTTGCAGTGATGGCCGAGATCTGCGGCGCTCAACTGACGCTGAACGAATTGGCCGAGACCCGTCGCGGGATCCTCGAGCGAGTGTTTCCGGCGGCGGAGCGCTTTGGCCTCGATGGCGCCCACCTGCACGACCTGATCAACAGCTCGGGCAGCTTCGACGTGGCGATCACCAATCCCCCCTTCCAACACCTGGTCGATCACCTCGTCTCGAGCCTCAAGTGCCTCGCCGACGGCGGGCGCCTGGTGGCGATCGTGCCGCAGCGCGCCCTGACGGATCTGACGCTGACCAAGGCGCTATGCGCCCACGGGGCGATCGTCGGGCGCGTCCATCTACCGGCCAACGCCTTCGCCAAGCACGGCACGTCCGTCGACACCGCGCTCCTGATCGTCGATCGCGGCCGCGACGCGCCGATCGCGCCCATCCACGACAACGACGACGCTGAAGCGGTCATCACCGCCCTGCAGGCCCTGCCGCAGCGCCTGACCGCCAAGCCGCGGGTCTTTCGGACGATCAATGCTCCGTTGGCGCAACGGGTGCGCGGTCCGGGTGTCGGCGGACGCCGGTTCGCGCTGTTCGAAAGCGTCGCGCCCGTGACCTATGAGGTCATCGACTGGACCGGCGAGGGTCGCGACGTCGGCGTCTTCCAGGAGTACCGCGTCTCGCGCATCAAGGCCGACGGATACCCGGTCCATCCCGCGAATCTCGTGGAAAGCTCGGCCATGGCCTCGATCGCGCCGCCCGCGCCGAGCTATCAGCCCGTCCTTCCGACGGCGACGCTGGCCCTGGGCTATCTGTCGCTCGAACAGATGGAGGCTGTCATCTATGCCGGGGAGGCGCACAGCCGTCATCTGCCCGGCCGATTCCGACCGACCGACGAGCAACCGTGGAACCTGACGGCCGATCCGGAGGCCAAACCCTACCGCGCCGGGTTCTTCATCGGCGACGGGACTGGTGTCGGCAAGGGCAGCGAGGGCGCGGCGATCATCATGGACAACTTCGCCCAGGGGCGTCGCAAGGCGCTCTGGGTGTCCAAGAACGACGTGCTCATCGACGACGCTCGCCGTGACTGGAAGGCGCTCGGCGGCAGCGAGACCGACATCGTCCCGCACTCACGTTTTTCCCAGGCCGACAAGATCGGCGGCGAGATGATCCTCTTCACGACCTACGCCACGCTTCGCCAGCTCGGTCGCAACCAGGCCAAGTCGCGCCTCGACCAGATCATCGACTGGCTCGGAGAGGATTTCGACGGGGTCGTTCTGTTCGATGAAGCCCACAGCATGGGCAACGCCGCCGGCGGCGGCGACGGCGCGCGCGGCCCGACCAAGGCCTCGCAACAGGGTCGCATGGGCCTGGCGCTGCAGAACCTCCTGCCGGACGCCCGCGTCGTCTATGAATCGGCCACCGGCGCCACGACCGCGCGCAATCTGGCCTACGCCACGCGCCTGGGGCTCTGGGGCGGCGCGGAGGCGCCGTTCAACACCCGCGAGGATTTCCTGACGGCCGCAGACGCTGGCGGTTTGGCGCTGGCCGAGATTGTCGCGCGAGACCTGAAAGCCGCCGGCCTGTACCTGGCTCGGTCCATCAGCCTGGAAGGCGTGGTCATCGAGCCGCAAATCCACGAGCTAACCGAGGCCGACATCAAGCTCTGGAACGCCTGGGCCGACGCCTTCCAGATGATCCACTCCCATGTCGAAGCCGCCCTCGAGGTGTCAGGCGCTCAACTGTGCAAGAACGCCAAGTCGGCCGCGCGCAGCGCTTTCGCCTCGACCAGCCAGCGCTTCTTCCTGGGGCTGCTGTCGGGGATCAAGGCGCCGTCCCTGCACGGCAAGATCCGCGAGCGTCTCGACATGGGCATGAGCGTGGTCATCCAGCTCATCTCGACCAACGAAGCCACGCTGGACCGGCGCCTGGCCGAGACGGACCCGAAGACCTGGCACAATGTCGTCGTCGACCTGACGCCCCGCGACGTCGTCCTGCAGTATCTCGAGAAGGCCTTCCCGGTGAACGCCTACACCGTAGAGACCGGTCCGGACGGCAAGGACGTGTCGGTGCCGTTGCGCGACGCCGACGGCAACAACGTGGTTTCGCAGGAGGCCCTGGCCCTTCGCGAACGAACCTTGATGAACCTCGCCATGCTGCCCGCCTGCAATGGCATCCTCGACTCGGTGATCGACACCTTCGGCGCCGACGCGGTGGCCGAGGTCACCGGACGCAGCAAGCGCGTGGTCCGCAAGAACGGACGGATGGTGGTCGAGCGCCGCGGCTCCAGCGCCAACCGCGCCGAGACGGACGCCTTCCAGTCCGGCCGCAAGAAGATCCTCGTCTTCTCGGAAGCCGGCGGGACGGGGCGCAGCTACCACGCCGACCTGAAGAGCGGCAGCGCCGACAGGCCGAGGGCGCATTTCACCCTGGAGTATGGATGGCGGTCGGACACCGCGATCCAGGGTCTTGGACGCACGCACCGCACCAACCAAGCCAGCGCCCCAACCGTTCTGCCCTACGTCACGAATTTGCCCGGGGAGCGTAGATTTCTCTCAACGATCTGCAGGCGGCTCGACAGCATGGGCGCCCTGACGCGCGGCGAGCGTCGCTCCAACAGCGGCGGCATGTTCAGACCGTCGGACAATCTGGAAACGCCGTTCGCGCGGCGGGCGCAGATCGCCCTCTACAAGGCCATGAAGCGTGGTGACTGCGCCATGTCGATCACCGAGTTCGAACGCAAGACGGCGCTCACGCTGCGCGACCACGAGGGCGACCTGCTGGACGCCGAGGACCTGCCGGAACTGCGTCGTCACCTCAATCGCGTGCTGGCGCTGCGGGTCGAGGACCAGAACGTGATCTTCGAGGCCTTCGACAGGATCCATGAAGGCATTCTCGAAAAGGCCGCGGCCGACGGCACGCTCGACAAGGGCATGGAGGACATGACGCCGAGCCAGCTGGAGTTGGTCGACGAGCAGGTGATCCGCACCGACCCGCGCACCGGCGCGACGACGCGGATGATCCACTTCAAGACCATTGAGCCGGTCGAGCGCCTCTCGGCGCGCGAGGCCTTGGCGATCACGCCGCGATCGCGCCGCCACGACGTCCGCCTGCTGCGCAACGAACGCTCGGGCAACGTCGGCCTGGCGATCCTCGGCATCACCCTGGTGGGCGAGGGAGACGCGATCATCCCCGGCGTGCGGCTGATCACGCCGCAAGAGACCAGCCGAATGCCCCTGCAGCAGTACCAGGACAGCGCCTGGGTCGAGGTGGACGAGACCCAGTGGATCAAACTCTGGGACGACCGCGTCGCATCTCTCCCGTCCGAGGAAGTCTGCGACCTCTACCTCGTCACCGGCGAGATCCTGCCCGTCTGGAAGCACCTCGAGGGCCATTCGGTGAAGGTCCGGCGGATCAAGGCGCCTGATGGCCGACGCTGGCTTGGGCGCGTGCTCGACGAAGTCGGCGCACATCAGCTGCGCACCAAGCTCGGCTTGGCCGTGCAAGGCAGCGTCGCGCCCATCGACATCCGGCGCTGCGTCATGGAGCAGAGCATGACCGTCGAGCTCGCCGAAGGCCTTTTCCTGGTCGCGCGCCGGGTCATGGGCCAGATGCGGATGGAGGTCGATGGGGCGAGCGCCCAGGCCGACGTCCTGCGGTCGCTTGGCGTGTTCTTCGAGCTGATCTCGTTCCAGGCGCGCGGGTTCGTGCCCATCGACCGCTTCAACGTGCTGGCCGCGCTGCTACAGCGCTTCCCGGTCGTGAACTTTCACCACCAGAGCATGGTCGCCTAATCGCCAGCCGCCCCTCGAGAGAGGGGCGGCTTTGCGCGACGCGAGAGGAGAAAGGGAGGACCGGCGCGGATGAGCGCGCCGGAATGGTCTGGAGCGCCGATCAACGGAGAACCCCACCATGAACACCGCCCTCACCGAACTTGTCGCCGACCTGACCAATCGCATCGCCGCCGGCGTCGCGCCCTGGCGGAAGACTTGGCAGTCGGGCGGGGCGGGGACCCCGCTGCGCAGCGACGGCGTCCCGTTCACCGGGGCAAACGCCATGTTGTTGTCGATCGCCCGCGACGCGCGCGGCTACACCTCCGCGCACTGGTTCACCTTCAAGCAGGCCCTCGCCCTGGACGCCTGCGTGCGCAAGGGCGAGAAAGGCGCGCCGGCCTTGCTCTACAAGCCGATGCGCTCGGCCAACGACAACGACGACGGCGATGGTGACGGCGGCGCGCCGGCCTCGCGCGGCCGGGCCTATTTGAGCGTCTACACTGTGTTCTCGGCCGACCAGATCGATGGCCTGGACCGGGCCTACTATGCGCCGCCGCCCCTCCCAAAATGGAGCGAGGCGGCCCTGCCGCCGACGCTTCGCGACTACCCCGTCGATATCGCCTACGGCGCCTTCGAGCCTGCCTATTACGATACGATCGACACGATCCGAATGCCGCATCCGTCGGCGTTCGACAGCTTCGCCGACTACTGCGCCACCCTGGCCCACGAGCAGATCCACAGCACCGGCCATGCCTCACGCCTGGATCGCCAGTGCCTGGCCGACTATCACAAGGACCTGCGCGCCCGGGCCGAAGAAGAGCTGATCGCCGAGCTGGGCAGCTACTTCCTGTCCATGCGTTGCGGTGTTCCCTATTCGGAGGCGCTGATCGACGGCCACGCCAGCTATCTGGCCTCCTGGGCGCAACGCCTTCGCGAGCAACCCAACGCGCTGTTCACGGCCGCCGCCGCGGCGCAGCGCGCCGTCGACTACCTGGTCCAACAAGCCGAGGCGGCGGCCCTGCCGTTGGCCGCGTGATGGGCCCGATTTCCCAGAGACGCGGTCGCGCGCGGCGGCGCGATCATCGGTTTTCGGTCCGCGCAGAGTGGACGGGACATCGAAAGCAGCAGCGCGTCGTCCGGTTCTGCGGCGCCTGGGTGGGCTCGGCGCCCACCAAATCCGAAGCCTGGCAGATCGCTCATGATTGGGCGCGCCAGCACCTCCCCAGCTACGCGGCGAACGACGCCTGATCAGGAGACGCACCATGGCGCGCGACTATTATTACGAAATCACCACGGAGCTCCTCGAGGACGTCACGCCGCTGCAGGTCGTCCAGATGTGGGACCCCGACGCCAAGGCCAACGACCTCTTCAACTACCCCACGGGCGAGGTGACGTGGGAAGAGTCGAATGGACCGGCGTTCACTTTCTCCAACGGCGGTCGATTCCTCGAGATCATCGTCGATACCGAGGCCCATCACGGGTTCAACGACGAGTTCGAACATTTTCTCATCGACCTCGCCGAGCGCGTTGTCGGCGGCGCCTTTGTCAGCATCGAAGGCGAGGAGCGTCAAGCCGAGGCCTACGGCCAAGACCCGGCCGCCCGCAAGGCGGCCCTGGTCGCCTATCGGAAGGTCTGCCTGGCCGATGCGCGAAAACGACTCCTGGCGCTCGACCCACGAGCCGACAGCAACGAAGACGGCGTGCTGGACCTGATCGTTCGGCTCAAGGCCCTCCTGGAGGAAGCGATCGAGGACCACATCTACGCCAACGACGACGCACGGCCGGACGATTGTTCGTTCCTGGGCGGGGTCGCGGCGGCCCAAAAGCTCCTGTCGGACAAGGGGCGATAATCCAAGAGCCTCGGCGCCCAGCGTCGAGGCTCTTTCTTTGCGGGCCGCCGAAAGAAAAGGAGGGAGGGACCGGCGGGGCGAGCCCGCCCGGATTGGCCGAGACGGGCGCAGGAGACGCCCATGATCACGCCAGCGCCGCAGCAGCCTCACCTGCCTGATCTCTTCACGCGGGCGGATCGGTCCGCCGAGCTATCGAAGATCCCGCCTTCGACCGGAATCCGCGCCGTCGCCACCGGCGTGCTCGAGGTCATCGCCGCGATCGACGCGATCGAAAAGTCGCGGGCCGGCCGAAAGGCGTTGGGCGATCGCCGCGCCCGCGTGGCGCAGTCGGTCGCCGTCTGCCTGTCGCTCACCGGCCGGCCGAGCCGACCGGAGAGCTTTGGCCTGTTGGTCGCCATGGCGACCAAGGCCGCGCGCGAACAAGGTACGCGAGGTCCAGCTGGCGCCCTGGTGCAAGCCGCGCAGAAGCTCGGCCAGGCGCTTCTTGACCCGAACATCATGCCCGCCAAGGCCCTGCAGAGCGCCGCCGACGCGGCGATCCGCGCCCTGGCCCATTACGGCGCGACCCCGGACCAGGTGGCGCAGCTACGCGCCCAGGCCGAGCGCGCCTTCCTCCTGCAGCTACGGAGCTGCCCGCTTCACTAGGGAGCGACCCCCATGATCCTGACGATCCTCACCGTCCACGCCGACGGTCTCCTGCAGCTGCACCAGATCTTCTCGACCTACGCGGCGGCCGAAGAAGCCGCCGACCGGTGCGCGACGTTCGTCGCCAATAGCTGCGCCAAGACTCACGGCCTCCCTACGCCAGCGATCGGCTCCAACTGGCGCGAAACGCTGGCCCTAACGACGGCCATGCTGGCCGACCGCCGCGTCAAGTACCGGATCGACGTGCAGCTGCAGGTCATGGCCACCCGCGCCGAACTGGCGGACGGCGCCGACGGCTACGACGTCGACCACGCCATCCACGGCGCCCTGATCTACCACCCCACCTACTTCGACACCGCGCCGATCGACGCCGAGGCGCTGACCGACTGGTGGCGTGACGTCCGACGCGAGCTTTCCGCCCTCTGGGCGGGCCACCCTTCCGCCCCCATCCAGTAGGAGACCGCCATGGGCTGGACATTCACCCGCGACCGCCTGCTTCCCAGCAAAAAGGCTTACCTCGATCGCCGTTTCACCAGCGAGCAACCGGGCCGTCGCCATACGATCCTGAAGAGCGTCATGATGGGCTCGACCTACATCGCCGCGGCGCGGGTCGAGAAGGTGGGCAATCCCACGATAGTTTATGCCTTGGTCGCCCTGACCAAACACGACCCGACGGCCGAAGATGGCTTCCACTTCGGCTGGAAGGACATGGACGAAAGCATGGGCATCGGCGAGTGCGTCGCGCCGGCGTCCATCCTCGACCTGTTGACGGAGGCGCCGAACGACTACGCTCGCCGCTGGCGACGCGAATGCCGCCAGCACATCGCCGCGCTGGCCCGCCAGAACAAAGCGGCGGCCCGCATCCGTCCAGGGGTGCGCATCCGTTTCAAGACGCCTCTGGCGCTCGGAGACGGAACACACGAGGACATCTTCGACGTCGTCATCGCGCCCCACGGCCGGCGAAACGTCACCGCCTTCAGGGCGCTCACCTCCGGCCAGGCCTGTCGGATCCCGAAGGCGGCCCAACGCGACCATGACATCCTCGGCCCGACGCCGACGACGACGACGAGGGCGGCGTGACCATCCCCGCGCGCGACATGCTCGCCGCCGCGCAAGGCTTTAGACGCTCGGGACTGTTCGACGGCGCCAGCGATCCGCTCGCGGGGCGCTTGCTGCAGCTGCAGGCCCGGACGACGATCTTCGCGTCGGGCCTTAGCCGCAGCGCAGATCTCCTGCCCGCGGCGCGGGCCGAACATGGGGTAGGCGTCGAAGCGGGCGAGCTTTCAGCGAACACAATGCAGGCCCTGGTGCGCGCCATCCTCGACTACCGGTGTCCAACCTTCATCGACACAGGCGCCTATGGCGACTTCCGCCGCGCGCTCGCGCGCGGCGCGGCGCCGAAGCCCATGGACTTTGGGCGGGTCCTGGCGACCTACGACCAGTTGCTGGCGCTGATCGCCGAAGAAAACGCCGTGGAGGCCGAATACCCGAAGCCTCTCATGGTCGCGCCGGACGTGGTGGGCGACCAGGACGCATCGCTGCACGCCCTTAAAGTCCACGCTGACTGGGTCAGCATCGCATGTCGCTTCGACACCTGCGTCCCGATCGTTCCCATCCAGCGCGGCCGCCGCTCCGCCCCCGAGGCCTATCACGAAGCCACCCAGATCCTCGGGACCGATCGGTTTCGTGTCGGCATCCCCTCGCAGGCGGCCGCCTTCACGGCCGACGAGCACATCGCGTTTCTCCGCGCGTGTCGACCGCGCGAGATCCATATCCTGGGGGCGTTCGCCGCCTCACGTCTGGGTCCGCGCCTCTCCCAGATTGTGCGCGCCGGCATCGACGACGACGTTGTCGTCTCGGCGGACGGCAATCCGCTGCGCAGCGTCATCGTCGCGGCGGGCCAGGGAGCCGTCGGGCGGCATGATCGCCTCGTTCAGGTCCTGGGGCGACGGGCGCGGGCGGCAGCGTTCGAGGACCTCATCGCGGAGTCCGGAAGCTTCGATCAGCTGAGAAGCGCCATTGACACCAGCTCGGGCCGAGATCGCCGCAAACTCGCCGACTACCTCGGGTGGATCCTTGAAACCGATCCCGACGACGCCGTGAGGATGGTGCGCGGGGAAGACGGCGAGCCGATGCGGATCGCGGCCTAGACCGTCAAAGGGGAGAGGGGAGGGACCTCGTGGGTGAGCCCCACGAGGAGGACCCCCAATGCCATACGCCTGCCTTTCCGGACCGGGAGTCGCCGAGGCGATCACGCCCTACAGCCTGCACGCCCCTACGACGGTGGCCGACAGCTTCGCACGCGCCAACGCCTCCGGACCGGGCGCCTTGACCGACACCGAGCTCCTGGCGGTGCTCCTGCGCGGCAGCGACGCACCGTTCCAGGCTCAGCTAGCGCATGAACTGGTCGACTATCACGGTGACCTGGGTCGGATCTTCAATGATCCGCCCGAGCATCTGGCCGGTATCGTTGACCGTGACACCGCGACCTATCTGGGCGTCCTGCGCGAGTTCGTGAAGCGCATGTCGCTCGGCCAGGTCCTCGACCGCGAAGACCTCTGCTCCTGGGCGAAGGTCAACGCCTACCTGATGTCGACCATGCGCGGGCGTTCCGTCGAATGTTTCCGGGTGCTCTATCTCGACAACGCCGCCCGTCTCATTCGGGAGACGTGGACCGAGGGCACGGTGAACTTCGCGCCGGCTTCGGTGCGCACGATCGTCCACGGCGCGCTCAGTCTAGGGGCGACCTCGGCAATAATAAGCCACTGTCATCCCAGCTCATCGGTCACACCTAGCCGCCAGGACATCGAGATGACGCGCAAGATCAAGGACGGCCTCGCTGCCGTCGAGATCAAGCTCATCGACCACGTCCTCATCGCCGGCGATCAAGCCGTCAGCTTCGCCAGCCTGCAGCTCCTCTAACGGAGAGATCCCATGGAGACCTATCAACTCGCCGACGGCCAAGCCGTCGCGTGCGTAACGCCGCGCATCCATCGCCACGTCCATCACGCCGGTCAGGATCGCCTGCCGGTCTCGGTGTCGATCGCGGAGTACCGCGTGGACGACACGCTGCTGCTTGCCGTCCAACAGGCCGAGAGCCCGCTGCGTCCCCTTCCTCGTGATCCTCCGCAACCACATGTCGACGCGCGGCATGACGGTCCCGGTTCCGACCCTGACCGCCGGCGGCCAGCACATCGCCGTCGCCCAGCCCGTGCTGATCAACCTGAAGAAGGGCGCCGCCGCCCGCACCCTGGACGATACCCTGCCGACCTTGACCGCCGAGGCCAGCCACGTCGCCGTGGCCGAGCCCCTGGTCATCTCCCAACATTCGACGGGCCTCGCCAGACCCACCAAAGAGCCGCTGCCCACGATCATGACCGGCGGCGCGGGCGCGGCCAGGCGGCGTGGATGCGCCAGACCAGCTCTGGTGGAGGCCTTCATTCTCCCACAAGAAGCGGGCGGCGTGACGCGGTCGAAGAACGAGCCGCTGCCGACGATCGCGACCAAGGGCGCTCACGCGCTGATCGCGCCGTACTACGGCGACGGGTCGGGGCTCAGCTGTACGAGCAGCAACGAACCGTTGCCCACGGCCTCGACGAAAGCGCGCTTTGGTCTGGTTCTGCCCGTGACCCAGGGCAACGGCGGCGCCCGGGCGCGATCCTTGAACGAGCCCGTGCCGACGATGACGACGTCCAAGCGTGGTGAGTTCGCCATGGTCATGCCCCTGACCCACCACGACGGTTCGATGCGTTCACGCGACGCCAAGGCCGAGCCGGTACCCACGGTCACCGGCGCCAACCGCGGCGAACTCGCCATCGTGACGGGCCATGGCGGCGAGCCTGGTGATCGTCCGGACACCCATGATGTGGCGCCGCAAGCGGCGTTCCAGGGCGATCTCCTGATCGGCCCAGACGGGCGCGCCTACGATATCGAGCTTCGCATGATGTCGGTCGGTGAGCTCTCGGCGGCCATGGGCTTGGTCGGCGACACTGGGCCGTATCGTTTCGTCGGCACCAAGACCGACCAGATCAAGCAGATCGGCAACGCCGTGTCGGTCGAGAAGATGGAGGCCTGCGTGCTGGCCCTGGCCGCCGACGCGGCGCCGGACTTCGCCACCGGCGACAGCGATCGCCTGGCGGCCTAGGGCGACGCGCTCCGTCTCGAAGGCGTATGGCGCGTATTACGCGTCATACGCGGCTCCTGCCTTGGTCGGCCACCACCCTTGCCCGGACCTTTGAAGCCGAACCGTCGCGCGACCACGCCAAGGCGAAGCAAGATGGAAAGCCGAACGGAAGGGCGGCGGGCGGGCTGCATCGGACGGCGCCGGTTGGGCGTCAGTCGTCTGCGGAGATCGCGGCGAGGTGAGCTTGTTCATGGCTCCCGGCCAGGGGCGGCGCGGGCTTCCACGGTCGACCGCAGCGAAAGAGCGGGTTCGGGACGCGGTGCGATGTCGGGCGCGCCTTGAGCCCGAAAGGCCTCCGATTGCGCCTTGATCCTGGACCTTGCCGCTTGTGGTCGAAGGTTCAAGGGCGCCCCTGCGGGGCGTCGTGTCCGATCCGCTGCGCGGCCCCTTGATCCTTATCCCACGGCGCGGCCGGGGCAGGTCCAGAGGCGCAGCCGGAAGGCGGCCTCTGCGGCGAAAGCCGCCCTCCCAAGAGCACCGCGAAAGGACCCGAATATGTCTCTCTTTCTCACTGGCGATCTGACCTCGTTTGAAGCCCTGTGCGCCGCCGCCGACGACGGCCGCGGCCATCCCGAACAAGACCAACTGCGCTATGTCGGCGTCTCCGTCATGAACGAGATCCTCGACGCCATGCGCGGCACCGCCTTCGAAGACCACGTCCCGGCCATGGCCGAGGCGATGCTCGGCGGCTTCCAATCCCTGAAGCTTCGCCTGGAACGCGAAGGCGGACGCGCCAACGACAAGCTTCGTCAGCTGGTCCGCGACAACGACGGATCGGAGATCGTTGACGTCGAGATGCAGGAGGCCACGCGTGAAAGTCGCGCGATCGACGCCATCATCATGGCCGTCGAGATCATTCAGAGCGCGGCCAGCGAAACCTACACCGTCCAGACTGGCGAAACCTGGTCGCCGTGGAAAGGCTCGGTCCGCCGCACCGCCTCGACCATCGCCCAGATCGACGCCCGAGACGCGCTCCGCGCCCGCAAGGCTCGCGACCACGCCGCCGCCGACCCGGGTGACCAGGTGGTGGCCCTGCGCGCGGCGCCCCACGCCAAGAGCGCCGAAGACGCCAACCGTCTGCTGGACGCCCTGAACTGGGCCAAGTCCGAGTTTCCTGGCATGAAGCTGGCGACGACGGGCGCCAAGGGCCCGGAACGCATCGCCATCACCTGGGCGCAGCGCAACAACGTCGACGTCATCCTCTGCAAGGTGAACTTCGACGCCCACAGCAAGGCCGCGCCGTTCCGAGCCAATGACGAGATGCTGGCCTTCGATCCGGTCTGTGTCCTGACCCTGGCCAACAGCCTCGACAAGAAGATGGCCAACGAGAACGGCTTTGGTCCGGCGTTGAACCTTGGTCAGAAGGCCGAACAGGCGGGCCTGCGTCACCAACGGATCCTCGCCAAGGCGGTCCCCGCCAAGGCCTAACCGCCCCAGGGGCCTCGCTAAGCGGCGAGGCCCTTTTTCCTCTCGCGCGGCGCGGGGCGAGCGAGGGTGGAGACCGATGGGACGTTCCCCACGGTCGGGACCGATCGGCGCGCGACACTGGCGACAATGAGCCCCATGCCGGCAACCAGCATCCACACGGCCAAGAACATCGACGCAAAGCCCATGAAGGCGCGCAACATGCCGCTTGCCGTGAACGACGTCCCAACGACGGCGAAGAGCAGGACGACGAAGGTCACCAGGAATCCGAACAATCCGCCCTTGGCCGCCAACCTTCCGGCCGCCTCGATCCGATCGGCGAGGCGCACCGACTCAACCACGGGCACAATATCGGGGATGTCACCCACGTCACCGACGAGGAGCCTCGCCCTCAACGCGCGACGGATGCCTTCGGCGACGACGGCCTCCGGAAGGTCAGGATTGACCGCCGATCCGAACATTCCGACCAGGTCGGGATCCTTCAGCTCGATGAGGCGCGCCACGGGGCTGATCCCTGTCTCGACCCAATGGCGATCTATCCCGAGCAGCGCTTCGAGCGCGATCAGCTGAGCGTGCGTGATGGGGTACTTGCCGCGCTCAAGGTCGTTGTAGAGCCATTCGTCGACACGGCAGGCCTCGGCGGCGTCTTCGAGCGCCACGTTCTTGAACTGGCGGGCGGCCTTCAGGCGCGCGCCGAGTTCTCCGAACGGATATGCCGCTGCCAAGGGGTTCAAACGCAAATCCTGACCTAGCCGTGGCGGACCATGACTCCGGTTCCCCGACGGCACAATCCATAATCAGGGCATTTGGTCATACCTCTCAGCAGAGGCGGAGGAAGGGCGAAACGGGGCGGATGTAACCGCCCTGGAGACAGGCCATGCCGTTCGACGCCGCCGACTATCCGGTCCTAGACCGCAAAGCCTTGCTGCAATACGACAAGATCCTGGTCTGTTTCTCCGGCGGCAAGGACAGCGTCGCGGCGCTGCTGCACCTCCTCGAGATCGGCATACCGCGCGAGCGACTGGAGCTGCACCACCATCTGGTGGACGGCGAAGGCCCGATCCGCTTCGACTGGCCGGTGACCCATGCCTATGTCTCCGCCGTCGCCGAGGCGCTTGGCGTTCCGATCTACTTCAGCTGGCGCGAGGGCGGGTTCGCGCGAGAGCTTTGGAAGACGAACGCGCCCAGCGCGCCAGTCACCTTCGAAACCGCCGGCGGACGCCGCATCACGGTGGGCGGCAACGGGCCCGCGAACACGCGCCGCCGCTTTCCCCAAGTCACCGCGACGCTTCGCGTTCGCTGGTGCAGCGGCGTCCTCAAAATCGACGTGCTCGACATCGTCTTGCGCCATGACCCTCGCCTGCAGGGCAGGCGTCTCCTCGTCGTGGACGGGTGCCGCGCCGAGGAGAGTCCGGCACGCGCCAACTACGCTGTCTTCGAGACTCATCGCGCCGATGCGCGAACATCCGGCCGGCGACACATCGACGCCTGGCGTCCGATCCACGCTTGGCGGGAGGGAGAGGTGTGGAACATCCTCGCCCGCCACGGGGTCGTCGCCCATCCGGCCTATCAGCTGGGGTGGCCGAGAACCTCATGCAGGACCTGCATCTTCAACGGCGAGGACGCGTTGCGCAGCCTGGAGGTGGGGTTTCAGCCGGTGTTCGAGGCGCTGGCGATCGACGAGGCCCTTACTGGCCTGACGATCGACCGCGAGCTCGACGTGAGGGCGCGCGCGGCGCGGGGGACGGCGTTTCCGGAGATTCTATCGCGTCCAGACCTTCTGGCGATCGCCGATGGTCGATCGCCGTTGCCGCCGGTTATCGTCGCCCCCGCCGAATGGCGTTTGCCCGCTGGCGCGTTCAAGAACGCCTCGGCCGGTCCCGCCTAACGCTCTCCCGCGCCCAGGAGAGAAACGTAGCGGGGCCTGAACCGGCGCGATCCCTCCATCGTCGCGGCGCTGGCGATGGCGATGACCTGGACGATCAAAGCGGCTCCGACGGCGGCGAGCGCTTGAGAGGCGGTCGCCAGACCGATCAAGGCCGCGCCCTGAACCATCAGCTGCAGCCCCTGGGAGACCAGCAGGACCGCCAGCCACGGGGCGCCCGAGCGCACGACGAGGAGCGCCCAGTAAACGCCGATCGCGCCGGCCACCGATAGAGCGCCGGTCGAGGTGGGCCCCGCCCAAAGGCCATCAACCCCAAGATAGAGCCCCAAGGCCGTGACCTTGCCGAGCGCCGCCAGGCGCGCTTCGCGGCGGCCGACAAGGGCGGCGACGACGAGCAAGGCCAAGGAGATAAGAAGGGCGAGCGGGCTCATGAGGGCGAGCTTAACCCATGGCCTAGCCGGACGCCATTACCGGCGAGTCTGCCGCCAAAACCGCACCAGCTCGCGCAGAGACCATGCGATCGCCGCCAGGG
>Ga0172372_10002311_pt1 | contig 29100 bp, 26 predicted proteins | sample LakKiv5m_2_FD_114544 | JGI IMG/M metagenome (GOLD analysis project Ga0172372, IMG submission 114544) | Freshwater microbial communities from Kabuno Bay, South-Kivu, Congo - kab_092012_9.5m | ecosystem: Environmental > Aquatic > Freshwater > Lake | place: Democratic Republic of the Congo...
AACGAGATCCCGGAGACAGGTACTTTTGCCCGACTGCCTGGGCCCGAGAACCGTGACGATCGGCCAAAATTTGAGCTGTTTTTGGATTTGGTCGGTGAGGTCGCGGTCTCGCAGGTGCGCCATGTACTCATTCTAAATAGGTCGTATTCTTGCAGTCAAGCTGCAGGAATACGACCTATTTAGAATGGGAGGTTTGGACTCACACCCCACCAAATCAAAAAGCCCCGAAGCGCTGTGCGCCTCGAGGCTTTTTGATTAGATATGGTTGGCGCGATAGGGATTGAACCTACGACCCCCACCGTGTCAAGGTGGTGCTCTGCCGCTGAGCTACGCGCCAATGCTACAAGTGGGTCGGGTATAGCCGCGGGATTCTCAGTCGTCAACCCTTCTGATTCGCAAAATACCCATTTAGTCCCTTGGCGAGACTCGTGAGGTTGGGGGTCAAGATCTTCTTGATGAGCTCCTCGACCGCAGGCTTGACCATCGACGCCAAAAGCCTTGGAACTCCGGGCACTTTCTCGGGCCTGAGTTCGACCTAAACATCCACTTCCAGGCGAGTCTGTCCCCCTTCGGCCTTGAAAGTATTGCGGCCGCGGGCCTGAAAAATCTCGGCCGAAACAAAAGACCGGAGCTCATAAGTCACACTCAACGAGGCCGCATCCCACTCGGCCGTGTCCTCCCAAGACAGGAGGTCCTGGGAAACAAACTTGGCCGCTGCCGCCGGGATCTCGGCTTTTGCATGCCACCGATTCACGATCTTGACCCGGCCCGGGGCGCTCTCTTTTCGCTCCTTGACTTCGATCCGACCGATGTTGGGGAGGTAGGGCACGAGCTTGGGCAACTCATCCCGAGCCGCTGCAAAAACACGTTCCACTGGAGCTTGCACCACGTCCGACGTCTTGAGTTTGAGCATAGTGTCCCCAATTTAAGGGGACGCGGGACAAATGAAAAGTGCCGATCACACTTCCTTGAAAGTGCCCAGCAAGCGATCCCAAAGCGTCGTGTAGAGACCGTAGTTTCCGTTGAACCGCTGGTGGTGCCAATGGTGGTTGCGGGTGGTATTGATATACTTAAGCACCCCGTGGGGGCGCCAGCTCGCCGGCGTCACATCATGCCCGAGATGCCCGTAGACGTTCATCACAAGCGACAGCAATTGGAATGTGAAGATCGTACCCGCGTGGACCGGGATCAAGAAGATGAACACATAGATGATGCCGCTCTCCAGGAGTGCCTCGAGCGGGTGGAACGAAAAAGCCGCCCACGGCGTGGGGTTGAGCGAGCGGTGGTGCACTTCGTGAAAGTACCGGTAGAGCAGCGGGTGGTGCATGCTGCGGTGGATGATATAGAAGTATAGATCATGCACGGCAAGCATGAGCACGATACTCAAAGCAAACCAAGGCAGCCCTCCATGTGAGGCAAGATCCGTGTACATGAGCGTCTGACCGCTCCGATTGAAATGGATCACGGCGGCACCCGGCAGCAGGAACACGAGCATCGTCAAAAACGACCAACGCATTTCACGGAAAGCGTCTTTCCATTGGAAGGGCTTTGAGTCCAATTTGATTGAAGCAAATCGCTCCCTTCCCAGTACCCAGAACGCGAGAAATGCGCCGCCAGCGATCAGCGCATAACGGATCACCTGAAAAACCAGAATGATCAGCAGGACTTGTTCAAGAGGTTTATCCCTGAGAAATCCAAACACGACACGCTCCTCAGTAGAGCTGCACGAGATCGCCTTCCTGGAAATTGGCCCCCGTGTGGACCTGTGCGACCGCACCATCGGGCCCGATGAAATCCAGCACCTCAAGAGTGCCTTTGATCTGCCCCTGCGCGCGCCCGAGAAAAGCCCCGGTCGAAGGATCATGGATATCCTCGCCCTGGGTGATCACCTTGAGGATATCCCCGGGGATGATCCCCGCCTTGCGACCGGCATTTATATATACCTTGCCGGTCGAGATCCGAGCAATGCGGCCCTCCCAAGTCAGCTTCTCGACGGACTTGAGCACTTCTCCGGTCGCACGCTCGACCGCGTCCCGAAGGGCAAACTGAGTCATTTCGGCCCGAAATTCGGGGGTTTCCTGCCCTTCGCCCTCAAAAGCCACCAGCGCGTTGTTGGAGGACTCGCCGGACTTCTGGAAGCCTGAGAGCTCGCGGCCGGCCGCCACGTCAAAGACTTTCATCTCTACGTCGGCACCGGCGAGGGATTGCTTCTGTCGGAGAAGTCCGACTTCGTCGCCCCGCTGCCGGAAAACTACGCGAGTCACCCGACCGATGACCACGACCGAAACCCCCAGCTTGCGCCCCTCTCGGATCAATTGGGCCACATTGACTTTTTCGCCTGAGACAAAATCCTCGGTTTTGAACTCCTGCTTGATATCAGCAGGCAGCAGGACCCGCCCGCTGGCGTCCAGATTGCGCCTGAGTTCATCGGCCGCGAACCGACCCAGCTCGCCGGCCTTGATCGGGGTGTCATTCCAGAAATCGAGCACGAGGATGCGCTTGCGCGGTTGTCCCATCTTCTCGATCCGCTGAGTCGGGGTCTTGGCTTTCGCCCCCGGGGACTTGGAGGCATAGTAGCTGCCCGCCTCCCGCACGTAATCCTGATCGCGCTTGAATGCAGTCGAACGCTGGCAACCGACGCCGCCGAGAGCGACCACCGCGCCTAGCCCCACTCCCACCCACGCCCGATGATCACGCATCAACCTTGCACTCATTGATCCACTCCTTGGTCCGACTTGCTCGAAGTCCCGGCGCTTGCTCGGGGCATGAGCGTCAGGCGATATCCATTCGCACCGAGGTCCTCCACCTGGAAATGCAGGGCCTCTTGAAACGCATCCTCACCGACGACGAGTGCAGCCAGCTGGGTCTCGAAAGCGGTGCGATCCGTAATCCCCTGCACCTCGAGTTTCATCAGCCCCCTCTTGAAGGATTTTTCACGCCAGGATGCCCCATTCGTGGCCTTGATCAGCGCATCAAGCGGGAGCATCACCCGCGCCGCATGCTGAAATCCCCGAATTCCGGCAAGTTCCAGACTCAAAGTCGGAATCGCGGTGGATCGAGTCACGACGTTCCGAACACCGGTCCCTGCCTTCTCGGATATCTTGCTCGTCGCCTCGGTCAACAGACGCTCGGCCAGCGGAATAACCGAGTCCCGAACTTGATAGTCCAGATGCTCGCCAAACTGGGTGTAGCTCTCGACAGCGCGTGCAACGGAGGACTCTCCCTGTGAAGGCTGCGCCGGACGTACGGCCATGAAGGCCCGCACTCCGAAATGCAGCTCGTCGGCATGCGGATCGTCCGGCGAGTCGGGAGGCAGCTTGCGCACCGACAGTGATATTACACCTCGGATCCCATTCCGAGCGGCGGCGGCGAGCAGTTTCTGCTCGAATTCCTTCTCCTTGGGCCAAGCACGACTCTGGGCCACAAGCAACTGCTCCGAACCGGCCAGCCCGATGGCATCCAGCGACGGTCCCTGCACGCTATATCCCCGTCTCCCCAAGCGTGCCTCGGCCAGTTTTCTCAAGGGCTCTTCGGCATTGGAGCACTTCTGGCATCCTGCTTCCGTACGGATCACGACCCAGGCATTGCAAGGGTCCTTGCCACCCGCATCCGCCTCACATCTGAATCGAAGATAATTTTTGAGAAGGGCTGCATCGACCTCGACGCTCCCGGTGCCCCAAGACTTGATGAAAGCCTGATGAAGCGGCAGGACTTCCGACTCGATGATGGGTTTTTGCCAAGGAGCAAGCTCCCCCAGAGACTCCAACTTGGATTGAAGCGCCAACGGGGCCGGATCCACGGTGGTTGCAGCCCCAGCAGGCAGAGCAAAGCCCAGAACAGCACCCACTGCCAGCAAAGTTGGAATGACGAGCATCATGCATATCCCCCGGACGTAACCCTGAAACTCTAAATCAACAGAGTCCGCGATTCCATGCCGGTTTTTTGACACCCACTCGTACGCGAGTGAGGAATCAACTCGGGATCCTGTTGTTGGTTGTGAGCTCAATAAAAAACGATCCCGCATCACAAGTGAAAGGCACGATCAACGAGCGCGTGGCTGGGGACGAAGCCGAGTACAGCTGCCCTCCCTGAACCACGCTCGGAATGGCCTGTTGCAACTGGAATCCTTTTTGGTTCAGGGACGTCTTGGCCTGACCGACCACGATGTTGAGCAATTCGGCCACACCGTCGCGGATCTCGGGAATAAGCTCTGTAAAGCTCCCGCCCGTCAGTCGATTCATGATCGGAAGGTAGGTGGCACCAGGAAACGCCAAAACAAGCGCCCCTTGGAACTCCGGACTCACCAGCCCGACGACAGCGGCCACATCATGGGGCGGTAACTCCCTGCCAGTCCGCACGACGGTCTTACCCGCCTTGACCTCGGTATTGGTCGCCACCTTGAACGTGTAAACAGCCGCGTCCAGAGTCGTATTCAAAAACTCGAGCGTCTTGGCTTTGTCCTCGGAGGCTTGGGCCATTTTGGGCGCTATTTCCGATATATCTTCGAAACACCGGATCAGGCGATCCATACCCAGGCTTGCGATCACTTTGTACACGGCGGGTTTGACCACAAACGCCGTCTTGGTCTCATTCTGACTCAAGCCGCTGGTGATCCGAGTGAATGTACGCAACGCTTGGTGGTGGATGTCCTCGACCGACTTGAAATCAAAAATGACGAGCGGAATTTTTTCCGCCTTGGCCTTGAGCTCGGTATCCAGCGTGAGCGCGGATTTGTCGTCAAACCAAACAAGGTCGGTCTTGACCATCAGATATCCCGGAAAATTCTGAAACTTGAACGGCATGATCGATCACCCCTCCTTCACAGGGTCCGACACACTTCTCAACTCTATCGTAAAAGTATAGAGCGTTCCCAGGTCCACTCAATGACAATGATTTGACGTCACAATGACTTGAAGATCCGGACTTTAACGTCGACTTCCGGACTCCGACTGCCTCATCATGGTTGGACACTCCGACTCAAGAGGAACGGTCTCCATGAGCACACGATCCAAGGGCGTCTTCATCAATATCTGTGTGGCGGACGTTGAAAAGTCCGTGGCCTTCTTCAGAGAACTGGGCTTTGAGTTTGACGAGAAGTACACCAACGGTGTTGCCGGCTGCCTCATCCTTCAGGAAAACGTCTACGTGATGCTCCTTTGCGAGGAGCACTTCCAGATCTTCACGCCCAAGACCATCGTCCACACCAAGAACGCCACGGAACTTCTTCTCGGCATTCAGCTCGAGACTCCTGAAGCTGTAAATGCGCTCTGCGAGAGGGCCTTTTCACTCGGCGCGCGACGCTACAAGGAACCCGAGGAAGTCAGCGGAATGTACGGCTGGGGGTTCGAAGACCTCGACGGTCATATTTGGGAATGCTTCAACACCTCGGCCGAACCCGAGAACATCGAAGCCGCAGAAGAGAAGTCAGAGTCCGGAAGTCGTGCTCTGATCCCCGGACTCGCTCTGGATTTTATCGAGCACCTGACCCAAGACATCCAGTGACTGCGCGCCTGAGATCGCATACTTGCGATTGAAGATGAAAAACGGCACGCCCTGAATCCCGATCTCCTCGGCCTGGGCCTGACTGGCTTCGACGATATCAACCCCCTGCTCGGTCGCGAGAAACGCTCTTGCCTCATCACGCGAAAACCCCGTGCCTTCGAGCGCCGAGAGCAGCTGAGTGACATCAGTCAGATCCCAGCCCTTTTCAAAATACCCTTGAAAAAGTTTCGCACTCACCTGATGCGCCATCTCGGGTCCGCCCCGGCTCCCAACCCACAAGAGCAGCCGATGGCCGTTGCGGGTATTGGGCGCACCCTTGACGGAATCAAAGCGGATGCAGAGCCCGTCCTCGCAGGCCGTGGTCTCGACATGATCGAGCATCCCCTGCACCCGCTCGTGCCCGTATTTTTCACCCAGGTGTTCCTGGAGCGATTTGCCGTCATCTTTGCGCCCGGGCTGCAGCTGAAAGGGATTCCAACGGACTATATAGTCCTTGCCCTCGCTCAACCCCTTGAGCGCGAGCGCTTTGCGCAGGCGTGTGTCTCCGATCCAGCACCAAGGGCAGACGATATCACTGAAAACATCGATTTCAATCCGAGCTCGCGACATGGAGCACTCCTTGGAATTCAACGGCAGCATCACTGCAGACGCACGCACTCGCTGGTGCCGAAGATCCGGCTCACCGACTCCATGAATTGGGGAGTTGCAGCGACGCCGACCGTTTTTGGAAGATTGAGCGTGAGCTTGAACAGGCGATCATCGAAATCGATCCGAACCGGACACTTGCCCCGATTCTGGATGATGGACTTCTTGAGGGCGCGCAGCTGGTCGCCTGATATGCTCGATGGATTGAGCTTGAGCACCACCTGTTGCACGCGATTCTTGTGGGCGTCCTGCGCCCACTCGATGGTCTTGACGAGGATCTTGGGCTGCTCGTCGGTGAGCTCGAGCTCACCGGTGATGACGAGAGGCTCCACCTCGGCCAGAGCGCGCTTCAGGATCTCGCCGTTATTGGCGTAAGCCTCGGGGAAAAACACGATCTCGAGCTTGCCCCTGAGGTCCTCGAGCACCCCAAACCCCATGCGGCTGCCCTTCTTGGTCATCACTTCGCGGAATTCACCAATGAGGCCCCCGATCTTGATCTCGGGCTTGGGAGCGCGGAATTGGCGTGGCACAAAGCCCCCCTCGCCCGCGGCCGATCCAGGCGGCGGAGTGGCCGGCTTCTGCTGGGCTTTTTGCTCGTGCAGGGTTTTGACTTTCTCGGTGTTCCAGCCCAGCCAGTCCTCGCAGATCTTCTGCCAGTGATCCATGGGATGACCGGACACGTAGAATCCCACGACCTGCTTCTCCTTGAGCAAGGCCTGCGAGCGCGGCCATTCGGGCTCGTTTTTGAAAATCGCTGATATCGGAGTGAGCTGCTTGACGTCCTCGGCCGAGAACGAATCAAAGAGCGAAGTCTGCCCGAGCTCCTTCTCGGCCTGCTCCTCGCTGGCGAACTCAAGGAGCGACTCGAGCGAGGCAAATAGGCTTGCGCGATTGACTTCGGCGATGCGGTCAAATGCACCGGCCAGAGTCAGGGATTCGAGCACTTTTTTGTTGGCCTTGCGCGTGGAAACCCGCTTGCAGAACTCCATCACGCTCGGGAAATCGCCCTGATTGGTGCGCGCATCGAGGATCGCATCCACCGCGCTCCCGCCGACCCCTTTAATCGCTTCGAGTCCGCAGCGGATCGCCTTTACGGTCTTGCCGCCGGCATTGGCCGGATACTCGGCATGATCCGGCCCGATCTTCTCGACGCTAAAGCGTTTCTGCGACTGATTGACATCGGGAGGTAGCACCGCGGTCCCGTGCGAGCGAGCATCACCAATGTACTTGGTGATCTTGTCGGTGTTGTCCATTTCCGTCGTCATGAGTGCGGCCATGAACTCGGCCGGGTAATAGCACTTGAGATAGGCCGTCTGATACGTCAGCACACCGTAAGCGGCCGAGTGCGACTTGTTGAATCCGTACTCGGCGAACTTGGCCATCAGGTCAAAGATGGCCTCGGCCTTCTCGGCGGGAATTTCCTTTTCCTTGGCCCCTTTGACAAAGATCTCCCGGTGCTTGGCCATCTCCTCGGGTTTTTTCTTACCCATGGCACGCCGGAGCATATCAGCTTGGCCGAGCGAATAGCCTGCGAGCTCGCGCGCAGTCTGCATGACCTGCTCTTGATACAGAATCACACCGTAGGTGTCCTTGAGGATGCCCTCGAGCTGCGGCACATCGTACCGGATGGGCGTGCGCCCGTGCTTGCGCTCGATGAAGTCATCGACCATCCCCGAGCCGAGCGGCCCCGGACGGTAGAGCGCGTTGATGGCGGTGATATCTTCCAGCGAGTTGGGCTGGATCCGCGAGCACAGATTTTTCATCCCGTCGGATTCAACTTGGAAAATCCCGTCCGTATCGCCCGAACTGATGAGCGCGAACACGGCCGGATCCTCGTAGTTCATTTTCAAAAGATCAAACTCGGCATCCGGAGTGCCCGGATCGGCGGCTTGGCGCACGAGCTTGACCGCGTAATCGATCACGGTGAGCGTCTTGAGTCCCAGGAAGTCGAATTTGACGAGGCCGATTTTCTCGGCTGAGTCCTTGTCGTACTGGGTAACGACCGCCCCATCGCGCCCCACAAAGAGCGGGCAGTAAGTCGAGACCGGTTCTTCGGTGATGATCACGCCTGCGGCGTGCATGCCGGCGCTGCGGTTGAGGCCTTCGAGCGCGAGAGCGTAATCAATCCATTTCTTGGTCTTGGGATCCTGCTCGATGCGCTCGCGGAGGCGCGGCTCCTTTTCGATCGCATCCTTGATGGATATCCCCAATTCCTCGGGCACGAGCTTGGTGAGCTGATCCGTCTCCGCAAACGAGAACCCGAGCACCCTGCCCACGTCCTTGATCACGGCGCGGGTCTGGAGCTTTCCGTAAGTGATGATCTGCGAGACTTTGTCCGCACCATACTTACGACCCACGTAATCGATCACTTCTCCCCGACGGTCCTGACAGAAGTCCACGTCGAAGTCGGGCATGGAGACCCGCTCGGGATTGATGAAACGCTCGAACAGCAGATTGAACTGAATCGGGTCGATATCCGTGATCTTGAGCACGTAGGCGACCAGCGATCCCGCTCCCGATCCCCGACCCGGTCCCACCGGGATCCCCTGCGCTTTGGCCCACTGGATAAAGTCGGCCACGATCAGGAAGTAACCCGCAAACCCCGTGGCCGCGATCATCGTGAGTTCGCTCTCGAGACGAGCGCGATATTCTTTTTCCTTCTCGACCCAGTTGGCCGCGGACTTTTTCTTCTCAAAGCCCGGCTCTATAAATCGCTCATCGAGCCCTTTCCACGAGAGGTCGCGGAAATAAGCGATCACATCAAAAGGATCCTCCTTGGACACTCCCTCGGGGCGGTAGTTGGGCAGGTGATAGATGGCCCGGCCTTTCTCGTCCTTGAACTTGAAGACGAGGTTGCACTTCTCGGCGATCTTGAGCGTGTTCTCGCAGGCGCCCGGGTAGCGCGAGAAGCGATCGTGCATTTCAGCCGGCGACTTGAGGTGATATTCCGGCGGCACCAGGCTCTTGGGGCGATCGTAGTCCAGGTTGCGGCCGTTCTCGATGCACTGGAGGATCTCGTGCGCCTCGCAGTCATGCGGCTTCATGTAGTGGCAATCGTTGGTCGCCACGCACTGGATGCCTTGCTTTTCGCCCCAGGAGTAAAGCGTTGAATTGACGAGGTCCTGCTCGGGCAGACCATTGTCCTGAAGTTCAAAATAAAAATCTTCCCCAAAGCGGTTCTTGAACCACTTGACGCTATCGAGCGCACCCTCTTCGTCGCCTGAGAGGATCTTCCACGAGAGTTCACCACGCATGCAGCCCGAGAGCACCACGAGGCCGTCGCCGTACTTTTCGAGCAGCTCCCGGTCCACAAAGGCCCGCGGCCCGGCGGGCTGCCCCTTTTGCGCGGGCGGCGCCTCGGTGTAAGCGCGGGTCAGGATCTGGCAGAGATTCTGATATCCCTTGTAGTCCTTGCACAGCAGGACCAGGTGGTGATATCGCGGTCCCATGTTGGCCTCGCGCACCCCTCCGGCGGCCGCAGTCGTGGTCGGAGAGAGCGCGGCAAAGCGTCCTTGCGGCGCAAAGAGCACTTCCGACCCCAGGATGGGCTTGATCCCCGCGTCCTTGGCCTTGAGGTAGAAGTCGATGCCACCAAAAAGATTGTTGGTGTCCGTGATGGCGATCGCATTCATGCCGAGCGACTTGACGTGCGCAAACAGGTCGTCCGTGTGAATCGCCCCCTGCAGCAGCGAAAACTGCGTGTGCAGGTGCAAGTGCACAAACGACGGGGGCGCTGGCTGCGCTGGTGCGGTAGAAGGATTTACTTCTGCGGACATGGGTTGGGTAGGTGTCGCGGAGGCAGGGGGCCCGGTCAAGATTGAAGTGCAGACACGAGTCCCGGCACAAAGGGATTTGCTCAGAAATCAACTGCCGCAGGGCCCCAAGGCAAGGTGACTCCCCCTGGATTATCGGCTCAGGGGAACCAAAACGGCCCCCCCCCAATAGAAGCCCAGGTTGAAGAGAAAATGAGCCACAATGGGAAGAGTGACGCGACCCGAGCGGATCCTCAAGAAACCACAGGCGGCCGAGAGCAGGATCACATAAGGGGTCTGGTAAATCACAAAGGCCTGACCGGCGGGGTCCACGCGACCGTAGGCTTCGAGATGGGCAAGCGAGAACATGACCGTCACTGCCACCGCTACCAGCCGAGGCGAGGCCCCGAGCTTTTCAAACGCCCGCCAAAAAAGCCCCCGAAAGAGGAGTTCTTCCAGGACCGGCGCCACTGCGAGCAGTTGAATCCGGGGCATCGAATCCTCGACCTGAAACGGAATCTGAATTCCGAGAATATCCGACAGGAGCGCCACTCCGGCACCTGTCACACCGGTCGCCAAGGAGAGCGCCACCGCCCCCCGCCCGGTAAACCCGGGCTCACTGCCCTGCGCGGGCTCACTGCCCTGCGCGGGCTCACTGCCCTGCGCGGGCTCTGCCCGCCCGAGGCACCAAAGGCCCAACCCCGCGTAAAGCGTCTCGATCGTGTATATTCCAAACAGCCCGACGGTATCGAAAAGCACGCCCCCCGCTCCGTAACGGAACCACGGGTAGAGAGCGAGGAAAAGACCAGCTGCAGGCAGACTCGAAAGTGCGGGGCGCAAGCTCATGCCTGCGCCCCTAACCCGCAGTCGGTGATATCTCAACCGAAATCCCGCGTGCGCCCTTTCAGTCGTTTGCGACGGTTGTACGTGGCCAGAAAGCCGCCTGCGAACGGAAGACCGAAGCTGATGATGCTCCCCACGGTCTCCGGCAGATCGGCCTCGGGAGCATCAACCGGGGCACTGCACCCCCCTCCCCCACCGGATGCGGCCACGATGGTGACTTTTTGCGTCGCTGCGATCGCTCCGCTGGCATCGCGTGCGGTCACTGTGAGGCTCCCCGCTTTTTTGGGTGTCAACGTCCCGGACGAGTCGACCGCTCCCAACTTGGAATCGCTCACGCTCCAAGTGACTCCGCCCTGAGCTCCGCGGGCCGAGAACAGGAAAGGAACCCGCGATTGCAGCGTGATCCGTGCAGGCCAGACTTGGAGGCTGACCTGGTCGAGCTGCGCGAGCGCCCGCGCGGCATCCATATCACCCGAGGTGGATACCTTGCCGTCATAGGTGGAGCGCAGGGCTACTGCATTGAGAAGTCCATTGCGCAGATCGAGCGCCCCGAGCTCCGGCGCATATCCCAGCATGAGTGCCGCCACGCCCGAGACCATGGGTGCGGCCATAGAGGTCCCACTGAGTCTGCCATAGGCGTTGCCGGGCAGAGTGGACAGCACACTCGAGCCCGGAGCGACGACATCCACCGAGACACGTCCAAAGTTGGAAAAGGTGGAAAGCACGCCATCGGCCGATGAGCTTGCCACCGATATCACTCCGGCGTTGGGATACGCCGACGGATAATGAGGGGCTGAGTCGGAATTGTTCGAGTCATTTCCGGCTGCAGCAACCAGGAGGGTTCCGCGATTCCAGGCGAAATCGATCGCGTCGGCAAGCGCGTTCGATCTGCCCCCGCCCCCCCAGCTTGCATTGATGATCTGTGCGCCGTTTCTGGCAGCATAGACGATGGTATCAATGCCGCCTTCGGTGGTGCCACTCCCATTCTCATCCAGAAATCGCACCGCCATCAGGCGCGTACGCCAACTCACGCCGGCCATGCCGATCCCATTGTCCGAGGCTGCGGCCACGATCCCCGCCACATGGGTCCCGTGCCGATTCTCATCCGCAGGCAGGTTGTCACGGCCGACAAAATCCCAGCCCTGCATATCATCCACGAAACCGTTCCCATCATCATCAATCCCGTTGTCCGCGATCTCGCCCGCGTTGACCCAGAGCTGCCCCGCCAAATCCTCATGGGAGCCGTCGATCCCCGTATCACTGATGGCAACGACCACGTCGGTCGATCCGACGGAGGTTTCCCAAGCGCTTTCGACCTTCATCCGCTTCAGCTGATCCTGCTCCGAGTAGAGCGGATCATTGGGTACGGCGATGGCGCGGTACTCCTGGTTCTGTTCGATATACACTACATCGGACGACGCCTGCAGCGCCGGGAGCCCCGATTTTTTGAACTCGACCGGATCGAGCGGCTCGGCCACGATCACTCCGATATCCTGGATCGCGCGCCTGAACTGAAGGCCATGATCCGTAAGGAGGCGCACCGAAACCTCGGGGCGGACCCCCTCGCGGAAGCGAATGAGGTAACGACCGAGCTCCTCGCGCGTGCCGGCCGAGGCCAGCTCCAGGTTGGCAAGCAGTCCGCTGGCCAGGATCAGCCCGCAGAGGGCCGGAGCACTATCGTGGAATTTGGATCTCTTTGTCATTTCAAGTCCCCTTTACAGGGGGCTTGAAATAGCGGGAATTCACGAGGGCATCAGGAAATCCTGACAATCGTTCGAATTGCGGGGCAATGGTGATATCGAGTGCATATTGCAAGATCCCTCGAGTTCCCGCCGCGGTAACAGGACCCGGGATCCCACGGGGCAACGGGGTTGCGGATCGCACGAGATGCCGCAGCGCTTTAAGCCAGCACTCTGGAGAGCACCATGAACAACCCTGCCGCGAGGACAATCGTCACCGGGAGCGTGAGCACCCAGGCCAGGAGGATGGATCGGACCGTCGAAGGTTGCACACCCGACCGGCTGGCAACCATGCTGCCCGCAACACCCGACGAAAGGCAGTGCGTGGTGCTGACCGGGACTCCCACAATCGCCGACAATCCGATCGTGCTCATCGCGACGAGTTCGGCCACCGCTCCCTGTGCGTAGGTCAGGTGGGCTTTTCCGATTTTCTCGCCGATCGTGACCACGATGCGCTTCCAACCCACCATCGTCCCAAGACCCAGCGAGAGCGCCACGAGCACCAGCACCCAGGTGGGAGCGTATTCAACCGCCGAGAGCAGAAGTTTGCGTTCCTGTTTGAGCGCCTCGACCGATATACCCGCCTTCTCGAGCTTCTTGAGTTCGCCATCGAGCCTCATGATGCGCGTCCGCAATGCAAAGCGCTCGCGGGCGGTGTCGACTCCGGTAGATATCAGAATGCGGATCTCACGATTGAGTTCGAGCACCGGCTGAACGGCTGGATTCGTGATAGTACTACTTGAAGGCGCCAGCACCGGAGAGGTCGAAGCGACTTTGGGACCGTCAGGGAAAATCCGAGACGCAAGTCCCAGCAGGAGTTCAATCTGCTCACTGGCGCTGCGCAGGGACTCGAGCTCCTGCCGCGAACCGGCAGTCTCCGGACGCAATGCATATTGTGCCGGCAGGACCGCGATCAGGATGAGCATGATGAGTCCGACACCCTTTTGCCCATCGTTGGATCCGTGCGCGAGACTCACGCCCGTGCAGGTTCCAATCAAGGCCATGCGGACCCCGATAGGCGCCTTTTCCCCCTCAGACGGGGCCTGATGAATGACCGATTGAGCGGCGGTTTTTTTTAGTACGAGCAACCCGAACGCCGCAAACGAGAAACCGACCACTGGTGATATCAACAACGCCAGACCCACATCCGCGGCCTTGGACCAGTTGACTCCGCTTGCCAGGCTCTGACCGTTCATGAGTGCATTGCCCAGGCCGACCCCCAGGATGGAGCCGATCATGGTGTGGGAGGAAGAGGCCGGGATCCCGAAATACCAAGTCCCCAGATTCCAGGCACATGCCGCAAGAAGCATTGCAAAGACCATGGCGAGACCCGATCCCGTGCCGCCTTGTGCGAGCAATTCCGGAGGAAGGAGCTTGATGATACCCATGGCGACCGCGGTGCCGCCGAGAAAAACTCCGATAAAATTGCAGATCCCCGACCAGATGACGGCGCTCCAAGGCCTGAGGGATTTGGTGTAGATAACTGTCGCCACCGCATTGGCAGTGTCGTGGAAGCCATTGATGAACTCAAAGGCGCAAGCGACCCCCAAGGCAAGAAGGAGAAGTCCCAACGTCCCGCCAGCAGCAGCCTGAGTAAAACCTTCCGAGAGGGTCGTCCATTCCAGCGTCAGATCGTGCGCGGGCAAACTGATATTCATAAATCACACTCCATCGGGCTGACTTTTGCGGCCTCTTAAGACCACACTCCCTCAGTCGATGCAACCTATTTCAAATCCCGCACCACAAGATAAACCCAATGATTTCATTAAGATAGGCCGACGACCTCGCGCCTATATGATATATTTTATGCAACAAGCCGACTCCCTGACCCGAAATGGCTTTTTGATAAAGGGGGCGAATTCAAGTAAGGGACGGAGCGAGAATCCCGGAGCACGGAACTCCAAGGAAACACGAAGATGCAGGACTCCCCCAAACAATTCAAAGGCTGGACCATCCCGGGTCCTCATATCACACCTCCCGACCACTTGCGGGAGGCTGCCCCGGGCGAAACCCTTGATGCCCTGAGCGGGCATTTCAAAATTTTTCAACTCAAGGACGGACATCGATTCTCGACCGACGATCTTCTCGCCGCTTGGTACGGCACGTCCTGGGCTCCACTCGCCCGCACTGTGCTGGACCTCGGCAGCGGGATCGGCTCGGTCGGCATGACTGCTGCGTGGAGATTACCGCTTGCGCGCTTTGTGACCGTGGAAGCGCAGACCGAAAGTGCGCGTCTTGCCCGCAAGTCGGCCGAATACAATGGCCTGCTCGATAGATATCAAATTCGCGAGGGAGACTTCCGCTCGCCGGAAGCCCTTTCGCAGAACGAGCGTTTTGATCTCGTTTTGGGAAGTCCGCCCTACTTCCCGCTGGGGAGCGGAGTCACGGCCGAGCATCCGCAAAAAGTCGCCTGCAGGTTTGAACTGCGCGGCACCGTGGCCGATTACTGCTCGACCGCTGCAAGACATCTGGAGCCGGGGGGCCTTTTTGCCTGCGTTTTTCCGATGAATCCTCCCGAGCAAAACAGGCGCGTGTTCGAAGGGGCCAAGGCCGCGGGCCTCAGCATCATCCGGCAGCGGCCGATCACGCTACGCGAAGGCGAATCCCCGCTGCTTGCAGTCTCAGCCATGATGAGATCCGTGGATCTTCCGGAAAAACTACGGGAGCAGACTTGGTTTGAGCCCGAACTGGTCATCCGCCGCAAGGACGGGAACGTCCATCCAGAATATCAGGCCGTCAAGTTGAGCTTCGGCTTTCCGCCGTGAACCTCGGCGGGTAGACGCGTCCCTTCCAACGGACTCGACCGCCCAAGTGATTGCGGACTGAGAGGATAACCAGTCCGATCACCAGCGGCACCCCCAAGGCAACCACGGGGAGCAGCGCGCGCAGAGACACCCTAAAGAGCGCAAATTGAAATGCGAGAACTGCGCAGACAAAACCGAGCAAGGTGCATTCGCGGTTCACGACGGCTCCGAATATCGGCCCGAGCGTGAAAAACCCGAACACAAGCACGGCAAGGGCTGCGGCAGCCGGATTGCCGCCCACCAGCGGATAAGGATTTTTTCCGAAACCAGATAGCATATCGTTCCAGCCACGGTACATTCGGACCGAGACATCACTCGAGGCAAGGACCGGCGCAAGCTTGAATCCGTCGTGCTTGAGACTGCGTCCAAGTTCGACATCCTCGAGCACGCTGCCCCGGAGTGCTGCATGCCCTCCCACTGCATCGAGCGCTGACGCTCGCAAAAGGATCCATTGTCCGTTGCACACGGAGAGCAGGGATGACTCGTTCGGCGGACCAAAGGCAGAGGCAGAAGTGCAAGGATCGAGAAATGCATGATCCAAGGAATGACGGCGAGTTCGGGCAAGCTCTCGAGCCGCTGGCGCGGAAGCGCACTCAAGGCATCCGCTCCGATGGTCCAGGGCGGAGTTCAGGGATCGCTCGAGCGCATGCGCACCGGGACTCACATCCGCATCAACAAAGAGCAACCATTCCCCGCGTGCCTCCTTTCGCAGCTGGTGGCAGGCCCAGTTCTTTCCGATCCAACCGGCGGGCGGCGCGCCAATTCCCTCCACCAAGCGAGCCGGAATTCCGGAACGCGAAAAAAAAATCCTTGGCGATATACCGGGTTTCATCCTCGCTCTGGTCGTCCAGCAGGAGGAGCTCGAGGCATGCATCCGGTTGACTCTGCAAGAACGTTTCGATCGTTGTCTTCCAAAGAGGGAGCACTCGCTTCAGATTGCACTCCTCGTTCCGGGCGGGAATTAGGACCGAGAGCGAGACGGAACGGGACTTTCCGGTCCGTGCGTTGCCGAGACGATCAGCGAGAAGTCCGTTGATAAGTGATATAAAACCTAAGCCCCCCCACCCCACCCACAGGCTCGACATCGACACCTCGGAGATCATCCGGACCTCCCGCAGGCGAGCCGCACGAACCCTGCATCTCCCGCCCGCTCGAGCGATTGCTCGCCTGACTCCGCTAAAAATCCTTGGAGGGAATCCAGTTCCGCCCCGACCTTGGCCTCAAGCTCCGCACAAGTGAGTTGAGTTGGGTCGATGGGCCCGGTAACCGAAATCCAGGCGCAGGGATCCGGAGAAGATCCCCAGTCCATGTGAATCGCAACGGGCAGCACACTGCAGGGAGATATCTCCCGCGCCAGAAGCTCCACGCCACGTTTGAAATCCAGCGGGCGTTTATGACTCGGCCAAAGCATTCCTTGGGGGAAATAAAGCACACACGCACGTCGATCCGGGTGTGCCACGACCAGAGTCTTGAGGCAACGGAGCATCTGCAGGAATCCAAGCGGATTCGCCCGATTGAACGGAACCACCCCCTACCACTTCATCCATCGGCGCTTGTTGAATTCGACCGCATCCATGACAACAAGGAGGCGATGCTCGGGAAAAAAACCGTTGAACCTCTGCAAGCAGGAAGCCATCCCACCAGCTGACATGATTGGCGACCAGCAGAATCGGCTGATTCACACACTGGGATAGAGACTCAAGACCGGCGCCCCGGGCGAACACGGCCCGCCACCGGAGTCGCATCCAGATGCGCATCACTCCGAGAAACAACGCGATGAACCCTCCGGTGGTCCATGCGACCGGATGCCCCGCCTCGAAAATCCTTGGGCGATTGATCCTGGGGATTTCAACTTTGTTCTTCTTCACTCAAACCTTGAAGAACCCCCTGCCCGAAGTCCATCGCTTTTCCGTCCTTCCCGGTACCAAGGCCACTTGCGCGTCTCCTGTGAAGGCCTCACACTTGAGGAATAACCTTTTTTTGAGGAGGCTCGATGCTCAATCCCCAGGACAATCAAGCCGTGCAGCCGAACTCGCCGCTCCTGTTCGCAAGAATCCTCTGGTTCGCACTCCTCATCAGTCAGTTCATGCTGGGATTTTTGATCTATTTCATCAAAGTCCCGACACTTCCGCCGGAGACCCTCGCCGGGATGGACCTCTCCCCCCAAGGCATCCTCCGGACCTTCATGACTCAACTCCAAAACCAACAGTCGCTGCTGCTGACGGGCGGGGCGATTGCTGTCGGAGCGGCGGCTTTTGTCGTTCCAAAAGTCCGGCATGAGGCCGCCCGGCGAAAGTCCGAACCATCGGCCAAACCTTTGACCGACCGACAAAGGTTTAAACGGAATTTCACTCCCTTCATCATCCGGCTGGCCATGTTTGAATATATTTCCATCATCGGTTTCATTCAGGGGTTCGTCCTGCCCGGCAACCCGGTCCTGTTCATTCCCTTCCTGGTGGTCAGTGTTTGCCTCCACCTCAGCCAGTTTCCGAAAGATATCGGCTTGGGTTTGGAATCAATGGACTCTACCCCATTCGGGCTATGAAAACCACCGGCAGCACCGCCCGACCCCGCAAGCCACCGGAATCGAAGGGGCCGAATTCCCACCCGAGCCTGGCAAAAGTGCGCAAGTCCCTCCGCCTTTTGAGCTCGCCGTCCAAAGCGCGCACTCTCTCCGGTTTTTTCAAAACAGGCCCGGGACAATACGGGGAAGGCGATCGATTCATCGGAGTCACCCAGCCGGAACTCAGGCGCTTGGCGCGCGAGTTCCGGGCCCTGACCGCTTCCGAGCATATCCAGCTGTTGAAGAGTCCGATTCACGAAGAACGCATGCTGGCGCTCCTGATCTGGACCCTCAAATTCAAACAAGCGAATGAGGCCGAACAGACCCGAATCACCCGCAACTTTCTCAAGCACTGGCGCTTCATCAACAACTGGGACCTCATTGATGTGAACACGCCGCATCTGGTCGGCCCCAGCCTCCGCCAAGGAGATCCGATCACCGTCAGAACACTCGATCGCTTCATTGCAGCCGATCCCCTCTGGAAAAGAAGAATCGCTCTGCTCGCAACCTTCCACCTGATCAGTCAAGGCAGGTTTGAGCGCTCCCTCCGCTATGCGGCGCTCGTCCTCCGGGACCCCGAGGATCTGATCCACAAGGCCTCCGGCTGGATGCTGCGTGAGATCGGCAAACGGGACTTGGGAGAACTGAGAAAATTCCTGACCCGGCACTCGGCACATATGCCACGCACCATGCTCCGCTATGCTATCGAGCGCCTGCCGCCTGCGGAAAGAAAGCGCTGGATGACACCGGCGTCACAATAGCGATCGACTCAAAGGAATCAACCCAGCGTTCCGATCCCCGCCTCGACCACATCCAGAGCCTCATCGAGCTGCTCGAGCGTGATCACGAGAGGTGGCAAAAACCGGATCACATTGCCGTAAGTACCCGCACTCAGGCAGACCACACCGTGCTCATAGGCATATCGGAGGACCTTCTGGACTGCGGCCTTGTCAGGCTCCTGGGTGGTCCGGTCCTTGACGAGTTCGACCGCCCGCATGGGACCCAGGCCCCGGACGTCGCCGACGATCGGGAATTTTTTGAACCAATCCCCAAGACGCTGCGCCAGCCGTTTTTCGAGCTGTGCTGCGTGCGCAAGCAGTGAACCGTCTCGGAACAATTCAAAAACCTCGAGGGCGCCCGCGCAGGCAAGCGGGTTGCCTCCAAATGTGCCGCCGATCCCCCCCTCGCCTGGCGAATCCATGATATCACTTCGCCCCGTGACCGCTGCGATGGGGAGGCCATCTCCGAGTCCCTTTGCGAGAGTCATGAGGTCCGGCGCGACACCGAGGCGCTCGGCTGCGTAGAGCGCGCCCGTACGACCAAACCCCGACTGAACCTCATCAAAAATCAGGACCACACCGTTGGCTGTGCAGAACTCCCGCAAACCCTTGAGAAAGGACACGGGCGCCGGCACAAATCCTCCCTCGCCGAGCACCGGTTCCAGAATCACGGCAGCGAGATTCTCGACTCCGATCTGCGACTGCACGACTTCCAGAAATTTCCCGTAGGCCTGGCAAGCCATCTCTTCCAAATCCTGGGTGCCTTGCCAGCGATATGCGTAAGGATAAGGTGCGCGATAGACGTCCGAGCAAAATGGCGCAAACCCCGACTTGTAGGGCTTGGCCTTGGAAGTCAGCGTCATCGCCATATAAGTGCGGCCATGATAGGCGTGATCAAAGCAGACGACGGCCGGCCGTTTGGTGTGGGCTCGCGCAATCTTGATGGCGTTTTCAACCGCTTCGGCACCACTGTTGACGAGCAAGGTCTTCTTGGGCCCTGGGCCGGGCACTGACGCATTGAGCTTCTCGGCCAAAGCCACGTAACCCTCATAGGGAGTCACATTGAAACCCGCATGCAGAAACCGCTGCGCTTGCGACTGAATCGCGCCACTCACTTGCGCAGGCGCGTGTCCTGTATTGACCACTCCGATGCCGGCGGCGAGATCGATCAACGTGTTGCCGTCCACATCGCGGATCAAAGCGCCGCTGGCACTCTCGATAAAGACTGGCGTCGCGTGAAATGGCCCGCGAGCGACTGCTTCGAGCCTGCGCTTCATGAGTGCTTGCGACTTAGGCCCTGGAATGGATGCATTGATCTTGATCGAAGCCATGACTCAGTACCATCCGATCGGCGCTGTATCGAGGTTGATATTCACTTGCTTGATCTCGAGGTATCCTTCGATCCCATGCAGACCGAGCTCCCTCCCCCAACCACTCTGCTTGTAGCCCCCCCAGGGCAGCTCGTTGTAAGTGGGGTGGTAGGTGTTGACCCAAGTGATTCCGGCTCGCAGCTCGCGCACCACCCGGTGCGCCTGAGTGATATCTTGACTCCAGACCGCAGCGGCAAGTCCGTATTCGGTGTCGTTTGCGATCCGAATTGCTTCTTCTTCCGATTCAAAGGGGATGACCGAGAGAACTGGACCGAAGATTTCCTCACGGGCGATGCGCATCATGGGGGTAACATCGTCAAAGACCGTGGGCTCCAGAAACCACCCCTGTGCAAGGGCTGGATCCGAGGGTTTCCCCCCTCCGCACAGGAGCTTTGCGCCCTCCGCACGTCCAATAGCGATATAGGACTCGACCTTTCTCCGGTGTGCTTCCGATACGAGGGGGCCCATTTTCACGCCCGCATCGAGCCCATGACCGAGCTTGATGCGAGGAATTTTGGCCAACATCGCATCCACAAATTTACGATGGATCGACCGCTGCACGAGCAATCGCGAGCCCGCCGTGCAGACTTCTCCTTGGTTGGCAAACGCCCCAAAGAGCGCGCCATCCACGGCCGCTTCAAAGTCCGCCTTCTCAAAAACGATATTGGGGTTCTTGCCGCCAAGCTCAAGAGTCGCACGCTTGAGATTGCCGGTCGCGGCCTGCGCCACCTTGCGTCCCGTGACAGTGCCGCCGGTAAAGGCCACCTTATTGACCAGCGGACTCTCCGCCAGCTCCTCGCCTGCCCCCGTTCCCGGCCCGGTCACCAAATTGACTACACCGGGCGGAAGCCCCACGGAGTCCAGGATCTTGAAAAGCTCGATCGCAGTGAGTGGCGTAAGCTCGGAGGGCTTGAGCACCAGCGTATTGCCGGCTGCGAGTGCAGGCGCAAGCTTCCAAGCGGCCATGAGCAACGGGTAATTCCATGGGATGATCTGACCGCAGACTCCGATCGGCTCGCGCACTACAAAGCTCAGGCTATTGGCGGGCACCTGCATCGTTTCGCCATGGATCTTGGTCGCAAGCCCGCCGTAAAACTCAAAACAATTGGCGGCATCCGCGATATCAAACTCGGCCTCCGCAAGCGGCTTGCCGCAGCTCAAGACTTCGAGTCTCGCAAGGTCCGCGGCTCGTGCGCGAATCCCGTCGGCAATTTTAAAAAGGAACTTGGCTCGATCCAGCGCCGTCAACTTGCGCCACGCGCCTTCGTCAAAGGCAGTACGAGCAGCAGCGATTGCGCGCCGGGAGTCCTCGCGATCTCCCTCGGATACGACTTCAACGGTTTTTCCGTTGGCAGGATCCTTGAGCTCACGCGTCCCGCCAAGAGCAGCACCTTCCCACTTCCCATTGATATAGATTGTCCGAGTCGTCGTCATGAGCGATTCCCTCTGAGTTTAAAGAGATCAAGAAGCGGGCAGCCAAGTGGCAAGCCCCATCCCGATCAGGATCAGGCCCACACAAAACCACTGAAAAGCGCGAATCCCTTCCCGGAGAAACAAAGCCGCAAACGCGAGCGTCACGAGCGGATAGGCACCTGTGATCGGCGTGACGATCGAAACGGGACCGTACCGGTTGGCAATGATCACACCGAGATCGCCGCCGGCCATGAGCCCCATGGGCAGGAAGGAGCGGACCCATTCGCCGCCGGATGAATCGACTGCAGCAGGAGTGGAGGACTTCCGACCGCGGAGAAAACCGTAGACTCCGAGAGTCAGCAGGCCGCCCAGCGTGTTGCAAAGGGCAAGACTCACGTCCGAGGACTGAGGATAACCATACGAGAATTTTACCAGAGTCTGTGCAGCAGCCCAGAGTACCAGCGCTGTCAGGGCGAGTGGGATCCAAGACCCCGTTATTTTTTGTGAAGTGGCCGAAAGCTTGGACTCCGAGGGATCGCGCGAAAGACCGACGCACCCCAGAATGACGGCCGCCACTCCGATATATTGCAGCAGCGCGAGCTTTTCGCCCAGAAACACCCCAGCAAAAAGCACGGTGAGCGCCGGATATGCGGCCGAGAGCGTACCCACAATTGTGATCGGGCCCAGCACGATGGACTGGAAGTACAGAATCCACCCCAGACCATCCAAGATATAGGCGAACACCCCAAGCCCCAGAAACGAGTACCCTGCGGGATCCGAAACCGGCGGGTGATCCTGCGTGAAATAGTACCCCAGATTGACGATCGACTTGGCCACGATGAAATAGAGGCAGAAGCGAGCAGGCGGGACATCGGCAATCCACTTTTTCACCAGGCCCTGCCCGACCCCGTAAAACATCAAGGCGATGAGAGAAGGCAAGAACCAGGTCCAAAGAGCTGAAGTCTCGGTCATTTGCTTCTCCCCTTGCGCTCCGCAAGGAGCTCGGTCACCACGCGGCGGGCGGAGAGGAACGCACCACTTGAGTGAGTGTTCTCTGTAAAATCTCCCGCAAAATGAACCCCCCGCTCGGGGTGTCGCACTTCATCCGACTGCGCATCAAACCTCGAGCGACCGACCGGCCAGCCCGCGATCGCGCGCGGGTGATATCGATAGAATTCCATATCGATGATTTCCGATGCGATCCCGGGCCAGAGTTTTTCCAACGAAGTCTTGAGCGTGGAGCGGACGATATCCACTTGCGCAAAATTGAAAGCCTCTGCGCGGTCTCCCGTGATCAGAAGTGAAAGCAGACGGGTGGCACCTTTGTGATCAGGTGCCCCGTCGTAGATCACGCCGAGCTCGGAATCACTCAGGATCGGCAGGATCGAGTGATCTCCTTTTTCCCAGAATCGGGCGGCACTGCTCTTGAGCAGAATGTGCGCCTTGAAATAACTGCCCCATGACTGAGACGCGATGGCTGCGCGCTTGGCCTCCGAGAGAGCCGGTTCAAATTGCACCTCAAAAAGCCTGAAAAGCGGGATCGTGCTCACGACCTTTTTTGCCCGAATCACACCAGTCCGATTGGTCTCGGTATCCAAGTAGCCCACGTGGATTCGGTCCTTGGAGGTGTCGATCTTCTTGACCATGCGATTGAGCGAGATGTTTTTAGCCCCCGCTTTTGCAGCAAGCGCATCCGTGAAAACCTGATTCCCCCCGATGACCCGATAGCTTTTCTCCCCCTGCCCAAGAAAGATATGGAACTCATCGATCCCATCGAGCGCCGAAAAGCGATCCCAGGAAGTTCCGGCCTCGCACTCAACCGAGATGCGTATCCACTCCGCAACACGACTGGAGATTGAAGCCGACGGCCCTGCGCCCGATTTCCGCACCCAATCGGCAAAAGAGATCTGAGTGAGCTCGTGGAGCCCCGGGCTGAGGGGTTCCCCCTTTTCACGCACCGTCTTGAGGCTTGCGGCCAGAGTGGCCACTCGCTGCTTGAATGCTTCGAGTGTCTCACGCTCCTTCACACTCAAAATGCGCTTCAAATAGGATTCCCCATCCTCCCCTTCGCGGAGTGTCTCGAGTTTGCCCTCCAGCATGAGGCTCGAAGCCGCAAAGTCCGCGCGTGTGGGGAGTTTGAGTTCCCGGAGGTAACTCACCGCAGGATTGCTCTCCCAGTACTCTTCCATCCCCGAGTCGGCGACCAAAGGCTTCTCGCCTGGACGCTCGTAACGGACGGTGCGCACTCGGCCCCCGACTCGAGGCGTGAGCTCTAGGATATGAAATGGGATGCCCGCTTTTTTGAGTTCGTAAGCCGTTGCAAGACCGCTCAACCCGGCACCGATGATGACCACTTCGGTCTCGCGCGGTGTCGGACCGGCAGTTCCCCATGCGGAGGACCGAAGAAGCGTCAAGAAGGCGACAGTGAGATGCGTGATAAACTTTTTCATACCGTCCTTTCAGTCTAAGCCAATTCGGCTACAATAGAACGATATCGTATGTTGAAAACCTCCGAAATCTATATCAATGGGCAATGGATTCCCCCGACTGGAAACACGGTGCGCGATATTATCAACCCGGCAACCCTCGACATTCTGGGCCACGCCGCGGATTGCGACCCTGCCGTGGTCGACGCCGCGGCCCGCGCCGCCCGCGGCGCCCAGAAGAGCTGGTGGCGAGTCCCGGGAGTGGAAAAAGCCAAACTCTTGCGAGAAATTGGCACTAAAATCCGCAGGGACGAGCAGGTTCTTGCCGAGCTCCTGACTCGGGAAACCGGCAAGCCACTCTGCGAATCCAGGGACTGCATCGACTGGGTGGCTGCAGCATTCGAGTACTACAGCGAAGTTGCGCGTCAAAGTTACGGCAATTCGGTGCCGCCGGTGGCACCCCATCAGCTCAATTTCACCATCAAGGAACCTCTGGGTGTCGTGGCAGCCATTGCTCCATTCAACTTTCCGCTCCTGCTCATGGCTTGGAAAGTGGCGCCCGCACTGGCAGCCGGAAACACACTCGTGTGCAAGGCCCCGCACCAGAACCCGCTCTCCAATCTGAGGCTGATGCAAGCGTTCGACGCCCTCCCTCCAGGAGTGATCAATATCATCACGGGCGCAGCCGGGACCGGAGAAGCCCTGATCCGCCACCGTGAAGTCGACTGCGTCGCTTTCACCGGATCCACCGAGACGGGCCGAAAAATCGCAGCCATCGCGGGAAGTGAACTCAAAAAAACCAATCTGGAACTCGGTGGGGTAGATCCGTTCATTGTTTTCGATGACGCTGATCTCGATGTGGCCGTGCCCGGAGTGGCTTGGGCAAGACTCCTCAACGCGGGCCAAGTGTGCACGTCCAGCAAGCGGATTTATATTCCAGCCAAGATTGCAAGCGAGTTCACCCGCCGCATGGTGGACCACGTCCGAACTCTCCGGTGCGGGGACCCGATGGATCCGCACACCGATATAGGTCCGCTCATCTCGCGCGAAGCCTTGGACCGGGTGGAAGCCCAAGTGGCGGAGAGCATCCGACAGGGAGCGCGTCTCGTGTGCGGTGGTAAAGGGTTTTCGCCCACCGGACTTCCGGGATATTTTTTCGAGCCTACAATCCTCGTGGATGTCCCCCACGGCTCTTTACCCACCCGCGAGGAGATCTTTGGTCCCGTGATCTCCATCACGACTGCCGAGAGCAACGAGCAAGCCATCGAGTATGCAAATGACTCCGAATACGGACTTGGCGCCTGCATCTACACCAACCGACTGGATCTTGCGATGACCGCCATGGAGAATATCAAATCCGGGACCTTCTGGATCAATGATCCGCTCACCGACAACGATGCCGCACCATTTGGCGGTATGCGAAAAAGCGGGATCGGACGCGAACTCGGCCAAGAGGGCCTCGATGCCTTTCGCGAACCCAAGCATGTCCACTTGGACTACCACCTGGAGCAGAAATCCTACTGGTTTCCCTATTCAAAAAGGAGTCCCCATCCATGATTCCACAAAAGCCGAAACGCGTGGTGGTGCTGGGCGGCGCAGGATCCATGGGCCGCATCACGATCCGTGATCTCATTGAAACGCTCCCCCGCAAGGAGCCTTGGGAAATCCTGGTCGCCGATCTCTCTCATGAACGCGCGCGCTCGCTCGTCGACGAGCTCAAGGACCCGAGGCTCCACGCCGTCCGAATCGATATCAAGAACCGCAGGCAGTCGCTCCAGACGATCGGCAGCGCATTTGCCGTAATCAACTCGACGAGCCACCACCTCAATCTGGATGCCATGGCGCTCGCGCTCGAGCTCAAGGCGCATTACATCGATCTGGGTGGACTCTTCCACATGACCCGCCAGCAGCTCGAACTCGACAATCGATTCCGCAAGATCGAGCGACTCGCTTTGATCGGAATGGGGGCCGCTCCCGGAATCACGAATCTGCTCACCCGCAGAGCCGCGGACAAGCTCGATACCGTCACCGAGATCCACACCCGGGTAGCCTCCCTCGATCAGACCCGTTACGAGCCCAAGCCCGCCCTTGCGGTTGCCTACTCGCTCCAGACCATCCTCGAGGAATTTTCCCTCGAACCCGCCGTGTTTACCCGGGGTCAGTGGACTTTTGCCGCTCCCATGAGCGGTGATATTCCTTATCGGTTTCCGCATCCAATTGGCATGCGGCGTCCGATGCACACGCTCCACTCGGAAGTGGCCACTCTCCCCACGAGTTTCGCAAGCAAGGGGGTCCGTGAGTGCACTTTCAAGATCGCTTTCGATCCCGAGTTCGTCGAAAAAGTCCGCTTCATCCGCGACTTGGGACTGGCCTCCCACGAGAAAATAAAACTCGCGGATGGCACCCTGGTATCTCCGATCGAGGTGGTCAATCGCGTCGTCATGAGCCATCCCGCACCGATCCCCAAGGGGCGTCTCAAGCAGCACGAGGTGGTGCGGTCCATTGTGAAAGGGACCAAAGGCGGCAAGAAATTGACTTTGATCGAGGACCTCCACACGACCGGGATGCCCAAGTGGGGAATCGGCCTTGATATTGATACAGGATCGCCTCCCGCCGTGGCCCTCCAGATGATTGCTGACGGAGAAATATCAGACCACGGCGTCCTCCCCCCCGAGCTCTGCGTACCGGTGGAACTGTTCTTCAAGCGCCTTGCGCTTCGAGGCATGAAGGTAAAAAGTTCCCGGCAGTCCGGTTGGAAGCTCAAAGTCTGAGCGGACTTGAGATTCAAGCGTCGACTCACACCCGTACACCGCGCGAAAATGAATCTGTGTTGAGAAGATTCGCTCGCCACTCAGCAGCCGCAGGCCTTGTTTCGGGCACCCTCATACTGGCAGCCGTCATCAAGCCGGCCGAGGCCGTACTTGTACCCATCCCTTCGCCCTCGACTTCGGCCTGGATGGAGCGGCAAAAATCCTGCACCACAATTCCCTCTCAAGTCCTCGCGCCCGAGCTCGACATGCAAAAAGCCCGCAACCAATCCCGCGGTTGGTGCTTCGCGTACGCCACCGCCGACCTCCTCTCGGTCAAGCTGGGCGAGCCTGTATCGGCTTTTGGTCTGGCCAATTCTTATTATAGGGACGCGCCGCTCCTGCACGACGGGGCAGGCTGGAATGATATTTATTCATATATCATAACTGATATGGATCGGGAGCTTGCAAGATCCGGCCTGGATTTGGAAGGTGGCTATCCGGCGAGGCTCCTGGGGACTGCAATCCAAAATGGATTTGTCTGCGCCGAGAAATCCAGTCCCTCCGAATTCCCGGTGGCCCGGTCAGGGCCGGGTGCCCCCCCGGAGGACAGTGCAGAAGCGGCGAGGGATCGGTTCAACAACGCCGTCATGACGGTCGAGGAAGCCTACGACGAGCTGGAAACCATCCTCGATCAGGAGTGGGATTTGGAGCGAATTGAAAAAGAGCTCGATCATTTCGGTATCGGAGCGCCTTCCCGATATCGGCTCGGGCAGATCGACGCTGGAGATCCCCATCAAAGTCTGATCCTCAACAACGCACTCTGCGAGAACGAGGATTTCAGGCAGGCCATGAAGGATCTGTTTCCACGCGTCAGCTTCAAGGAATTCCTCCGAATCGCGCAGGAATCCACCCGGGGAGATCTGATCCGGAATCTCTCACGAAACAATTGCGAAGCGATCCCGGTCCCGCTGAAAAAATTCAAGATCCGAAGTCTGGGTGTCCGTCACCAACCGACCCTCCTCCAGCGCAACCGCGATGTGGGGCGACTCATGGCGGTCATCGATCGCCAACTCACGGCCAAGAATCCAGTTGTTGCAACTTACGACTCCGTCGGGCTGTTCAGCCCTTCGGCCTCGGTGGGCGCGCAGCTCCGCAGCGGAAAAAATCCGGATAACGGCGAATTTGCTCACGCATCGCTGATCACGGGCCGCCATTGGGATGAGGAACAGAAAGTCTGCCGTTACGAAGTGAAGAACTCGTGGGGATCTGACTGCAAGAGTCTCTCGCCGGAGATGCTCTGTGATCGGGGAATCCTCTACGCCACCGAGGATCAACTCAGGGATATGCTCTACAGCCTCGATTGGCTGGAGTGATTTCGAGGATGTCAGTCACTGACAAGTCGAAACCGAACCCTTTGCCCCATGCACTAGGATCGAATTTGGCGAACCCGCCCGCCAGTTCTTCCAGACCGTGAACATATCAAAAGTACCACTGGCCTTCTGGATCGTCACAAAATGGGAATCAAACGTGCTCCTCGAAGTCTCATGCTTGCTGCAAAGGGGCGCAAAGGCGCCAGGAGCGAGAGTCAGCGAAGCATGCTCCTCCGCTTGGGAAAGCAACTGCGGGAAATCCTTGATCAGGTGATTTCTCACCTGATCCGTGAAGTCGCTGAGTGCGTAGTCACGCCCGTTGATGAGCACTCCGGTCTCCACCAGGCCGTCCGAAACTACGGAATCCGTCAAGCCCTGCCTGACAAAGAAAGGCGTGGTCAGGTGATTCAAAACCACATGGGTATCAAAAGCGCACTTCCAGAGAGCGCCATCGGTAGCGTGATAACTTTCACAGCTCCCCTCCGGGATCGCCTTCCAAAAGTCACGCTGGACACCCAATCCATAATTGCCGCTTTCTTCCGGGCTGCAGATCCCGATGGAAACACACTGGGTGCTTATGGAGTAATCAGGGTCATAGCCTTCCGGTCCAAAGGTCGAATCGATCAGGCCCAGCACGGTCACCGCCGGATTGACCACCCTCAAGGATGCGGTCAAGGCATCGAGGTTGAACGTGACTCCTCCCCCACCCGCGGATGCCCCGGCGAGAATCACTTCCTGTGCGTCATCAAGATCAGGCATCCCCTTGCCCGTTCCGGTGTGCGTGATCACCGCGCCTTGGGATCGTCTGAGCAAGCTCAACCCCCTGAAAAATGGCCTGCCCCTGAAAATGCAGTCGCATCTGCGTATCGACCCCGGTCAACGGATGAGGGGCAGATATCACCACGTCCGACGCCGTCCCCCGCCAGGTGTCCGAGGAGCAATACTCGATCATCACCTGATTGGAATCACCGATCGGATTCTCCGCTGGCAGGTTGGGCTCTTCGCTTTTCCGTGCGAAAATTCCAACCGGAGGAGTCTTCTCCGGGGAGGTCGTGCTCGTCATCGGGGTCATGCTGAAGTTGGTGTCCAACTTGCACCAGCGATTGGCGCAAGATTCGGGCGACTTGCACCCCCCCCCCCCTTG
>Ga0172372_10002312_pt1 | contig 29100 bp, 21 predicted proteins | sample LakKiv5m_2_FD_114544 | JGI IMG/M metagenome (GOLD analysis project Ga0172372, IMG submission 114544) | Freshwater microbial communities from Kabuno Bay, South-Kivu, Congo - kab_092012_9.5m | ecosystem: Environmental > Aquatic > Freshwater > Lake | place: Democratic Republic of the Congo...
AAAAAATATTTTTCATTGACATTGTTGACTTTTCGTTTTTTTATGGATAACTTTGCATTGTCTTCAACGGGGGGATAAGGGGGGTCAGTATATATATATATATATATTAATATAATTAAATAAATAATTAATAAATAATATAAATAATAAATATATGAATAATAATATTAATATATTAATTGGGGATGCTATGTCTTTTTCGGAAGACCTTACCAATTTCATTGAAGAACTTAAAAAGTTAAAAGATACATATCCAAATGACCAAGAATTTGGAAAGGTACTAAGAAAAATTTTAAATGACATCAATTGAATTTAAAAAAACCTCAATTTGATATTTATGGTTATAGACATGGATATTAAATGGGTTTATTAGATTCAGAGATTTCAAAAGACATTAGGACTAGATTACTTAAACGTAACATTGTATCAAGTACAGTTGAGCGTAATGGTCTATCAAGTCTTTTATACAGTATAGGTAAACCAGCGGTTATAGGAGGTATACCACCAAATATCGTAGATAGCGAGGATTTGGAAGATATAGGTTCAACCGTGAGGGATTTCATGTTAGTGAACAATAAATACATTGCAACACCGATAGAATATGAACGCATTTCAATCAATACAATATCAAGCGATATCACAACCCAATATCCAAACTATTTGGAACGGGTTACAAATCTGGTGGGAGGCGGTGCTTCAAGTAACGCTAGCAATGTCATCAACGGTGTTCTAGGTGGTCTAGTACCTAGATACTCAATAGGTGGTGGTAACCCCTTATTTGACGTCACATCGATATTATCAGGGGGTATAAGTAATCCATCCAACGAGACACCTTTAGGTATCATAGGAGCTAATCAATTAGGCTTCGCCATACAAGTAAATTCAGCATTCAATTTATATGAAGAAACGATAGGTACGGTTAATACCAACCCTATAAGTTTATTGATGGGTAACCCTATCATATTTCCAAATTATAAAATCACTGTAGCAAAAGGTACTGGTGGGGTTATATTGGATTATGCTGAAAGAATATTGGGATTCAATACACCTGTGAGTCTGTTGGATTCATCAGCATCCATATTCAGTAAGGAATCACCTAATATAACTAATGTTAATAGGGCTAATAATATGTTAGCCAATACGGGCAAGGGTCAAGTGAGCGCATTATTCTGGTTAATGGAATTTAATACATATAGACCATCTTACAGAGACCCTAGAGACCCAAATAGTGGCACTAACGGTAATTTATATGCCTTTCAGTCTGGTCAAAATGATAGCAACAAAGGTAATGTCATAGATATGCTTAATGGGATTGAAAACAACCCCATTTCGAAAAGTAACTACGACCTTGAGAACATGGTCAGAGATTCTGGATTCAAAGGTGTTAATGATTTACCGCAGGGCACATCATTTCCTATTGATGTTGACGGTACTGAATTAACAGTTAGAACCGATTTCATATGGGATTTGAGTGAACAACAACCATTAACAACGTTCGGTTTCAGTGAAAAGTCAATATTAAGTAAGACTAAGGCGTTATTTGATACGGGTAAGATTAAGGCCAGCCCATTAAGCCCGTATATAAAACAAAACGGTACTGAAATAAATTCAGCGATATACAATGCCCAAGGTACAACCTATATGGCGAATGGTAGCGGTTCAATAAAGTTCAATGGTATAACACCAGAGAGTAACCCTCAGAAGATGTTTTTTAGGACGTTTAACAAGGTTAAACAGTACGATAGGGTAAAGAGACTACAGAAACATTCTGGAGTCAACCTAGACGCTGGTGTGAGTTTAAAAAAGGATGGAACATTCTCTGTATTGGACGATAATGGATTCGTTAAGGTCGCACCATATAGTGATAACTTATCTCAGCAGTCAGCATCTAGTTTACCATCGACAGAGGTTAAGAAATATATGTTCTCAATTGAGAACTTAGCTTGGTATGGTTATACGAACAATCTAATACCAGAAGAAGTTGGTAATGGTGACCCTATAACAGGTAAAAAAGGTCGAATAATGTGGTTTCCACCTTATGATTTATCGTTCACAGATAATACATCTGTGAATTGGGAAAAGACTGACTTCATAGGTAGGGGTGAACCCATATATACCTATAATAATACAACAAGGACTGGTAACTTACAGTTTAAGATAATCATTGACCACCCATCGTATGTTAATTCATTGAAAGGTGAGAGTGATGATTTGATAAATTCATTGTTCACAGGTGGTTTTGAGGTTGATAAACGAATTAGAACTAGATTATCAGCAGATGAACAAGCCCTTACTGATTTGGCGTTTAACCAAGCGGTTGATAAAGTTAATAATACACGTCAGACAGCACCACCTTGTTTTGATATATATTTCCCATATGGGGGTGGTGTTGGCACTCAAATACCAGGTCTTTTAAATAGTGGTTATGAGAGTGGATTAGAAAATCCAACCACTAATGAAATAAACTATAGCTCAAACCCTACTGGAGAGGGTTGGGCTTTAGATAGTTACGAAACCGCTGATGGTTTAACGGTACCAGATACGACCAATTTTGGTCTGAATTATAAGTTAGCCGTTAATAATGATTTTTTAACAGAGATAGAAAATTCAGTTAGAAATGTGTGCCCAGCCTGTAAAGTAAAGCTTAAAGTAGTTGGTAACGAAACTGAATCTGATGAGGTGTTGAGAAGTAGATTAATGTCGGTTTACGACTATTTTAACAACACTTTATTTGCCCCAGATGACCCAATAAAAAGTAAACGTTTAGTAAACGATGGTGTTAGTCGAAGTGGACCTAGTATTAATACAACTGGACCTACATTAGACCCAGACGATACAACTGTTTTAGATAAGTTTCAATTCAAAAACACCAGAAAAGTGTCAGTATGTTTTGAATGGGATGCTAAATTAGCGGAAGAATTAAACCCTAATACCACGCTTAAAGTAGCAGACCCGCTTGGAGATACTAATGTATCAAGAAGACTCACTGAAGGTATTAAGAAGCGTTTTTATACTGAGGAGGGATATTTCAGAAAATTAGAGCAAGAAGATAAATTCGTTTATGATTCAATAAGTCAGAAGATAGCTTTCTTCCATCCAGCATTCCATTCAATAACCCCAGAAGGGTTCAATTCTAGATTAACGTTTTTACAACAATGTACAAGACAAGGGCCGACCGTATTCCAGAACGATGGTGGATTTGATTTGAATAGGGAATCAGATAAATTAAACCCTGATAACATGGCTTTTGGTCAAGCACCTGTATGTATATTAAGGTTGGGTGATTTCTATTACACCAAAATAATTATTGATTCGGTCAACTTCAGTTTTGACCCATTGGTATGGGATTTGAATCCAGAGGGTATAGGTGTGCAACCTATGATATGTACGGTTGATTTGAACTTTGCATTTGTGGGTGGTTCAAGTTTACAAGGGCCTATCAGCAAATTGCAGAATGCGGTCACTTATAACTTCTTTGCAAATACTCAGATTTATGAACCAGCATCTAATTATGTTGGTATTAGGAGCGTTAATGATGAAACTAACGAATATAAACCAGTTTCTTCAGATGACATAGCAAAAGGTGTAGTAGGTGGTGGTGATTATTATCCAGGTTCTAACATAAGATCAATAGTTAATCCAGCGACAACATTAAATGTAACATCCGTACCACTACCTGAGACCGACCAAGAAGCTGAACTACAATTGGTACAAGCTCAAAATGCACCAGAAGTAACGCCAACTACAGGAGTAACCGCTGATTTAGCTAGAATATCGGTTTCATCCATAGAAATAGAAGATGGAATTAATTTAGAAACGGGGAAAAGCGGTGTATATGTGAATATAACATTCACATTTGAAGGTGTCGATGCAAATACTTCTACTACACATCTTGGCAATGCATATCAGTTAGGTGAAGTGACAATCAAACCAGCGAACGGCACCAATCAATATAGTGTAACATTATATGAAGATGAAATTTCTTTGGATGGCGATGCACCTACACAAATAATAAGAAATCAAATATTTTTCTCTGATGATGAATTAAAACCAGTTACAGATAATACTAGTAACATACTTACCAAGTCTGAACTAAATAAAAAAATTAATGATGAAAGTTTTGGTGAGATATTTACTTTCTTAACCCAAGCAAACAGCGTACAAATAACAGGTACATTGGATATAACAAAAAATAAAACATATCAAGTTTTTGAAGGTACGTCTAACACATGTGACTTTAGTGTAAGTAGCTTCGGCACCAATGTTAGTTACAATGAATCTTCAGCTTATGGTATAGCTAGAAAAAATGCTGGTAACCCAGCACCACCATCCTTCAAAGCCCTAACAAATGCGATAACAGGTTCAATACAAACAAGAACAGGTGGTAGCTGTCGTGTTATAGTAATAACCGAAGCACAAGATAACGCCACGCAGAGTAATCCAACATATATTGATTTAACTAATGCCACTGTTAATATTAACATAGGTGAATTTGTTAAAATGGAGAAAGGTGATGGTGAAACACTTGAAATAATTAGTTATGTCAAATCAAATAACAGTAATAAATATGGGTCACCGTCATAAAGATAAAAATCATGGCATATTTCGATAGATACGAACAATTCAGAAGCAACGGTACGGTAAGGCCGATACCTGGTATTCAAATACCCATATTCCCCACTGATAAAGCGATTGTATATAAAAATGGTCAAACAAGGCTTGATAAATTGAGTCAGACGTATTATAATAATCCATATCACGGATTCTTGATTATGTCCGCTAACCCTCAGTTCGGAGGACTGGAGTTCGGAATACCTGACAGATCTGTGATAAGGGTACCTTTTCCATTTGAAAGCGCAGTTGAGCGATATATCAATGAGGTGGAAAGGTATCAGAATTTATACGGGTAAAGAATGTCTCAGAATCAGAATAATGTAATATTGGTCAATCCTAATGAAGCTGTGGGTAAAAAAGGTTTACCTGCGGACTTTAAGGTTGTGCAACCAGATGACCTGACCATATTTGTTGAACTGACAACCCAAAAGAAAAATAGAAGCAGTATAGTAGTAGATGGTGATGATAAAGGTAATAGTGAAAGTAACATAGGAACTGTAGGTAAAATCAACTTTATTTCAGGCTCTCAGTTCGGAAAGAACAGGTCGTTAACAACGAGTTATACTGATATAGGTTCCGCATCATTACAATCCAATAATGATGATTTGGAAGGTTTTGGTATTGAATCGATTGATATCACATTTGATACAGCGTACACCCCACTTATTAAGATTAAGTTCGTGGACGTAAGAGGCGGTATGTTTCAGAGAGGTAACGAATCTAAGTATTCAGTGTTCTTTGAATTACCGTATCCGTTATTTAATTTAAAGGTTAAAGGTTATTATGGTAGGACGGTGTCATACTGTCTGCACTTAGTTAAGTGGAATTCGTTATTTAATTCTAGTACAGGTAATTTCGAAATTGATGCTGAATTTATCGGATATACTTTTGCGATATTAACCGATTTATTGATTGGTTTCATGAGAGCCGCCCCATTTGTTGAGGGAATAGGTAATTCGACATTCAATTCAGTTAAAGAAAAATACGAAAGAGTATTAAATTTAGAAGGAAATCTAGCTGGTAATCAAGTCACTACAATAGATGAGATGCTTAAAAAAATAACCGATTTTCAAACATCATTAGAGCAAATAAATAAAGATTCTGACGCTTATAAACAACTTATAAATATTAAGAGGTCTACCGATGTACTAAATAAAATCAGAAAAACTAATGCAGATTTTGGGATAAAGCTACAGAGCGGAAAGAATTCAGTTGTAATAACTGGCCAGAATAATAGTGATGTCGCTCAAAGTGATATCTATTATGTCATTAACGAAAAGAAGGGTGACTATGATGAATATGTTGGTGGTATTAAACAACTCATAACTGAATTAGATAAGTTGGTTGAAGGTATATCAGATACTAATAAAGAGTTAATTAAATCAGCTATAAAAACAGAAAAGTTACAACTTAGTGATTTTATCGATCAAGATGGTGAATTAATACCGAATAGTCGCGAAACTCTGAATAATAAAATTATCGCAGAGCCTAAATACGATTTAACTAACGATAAAGATAGTAATAGGGTTAGTAATATCCTTAATAATATAAAAGGTATTAATTCAAATCCAACTAATAAAAGCAAAGTCAATAATGGTTTCTACATATATGATTTCATAAAATTTGTTAGAGTTATGAACGATATCATATCACAGAATTCAAAACAGCAGAATTTGTTGATATTGAAATATCAAGACGAACTAAGAGGTAAATTAATAAATCAATTTGATTTCAATCCATCGATTGAAAACATATTCAGAATATTAATGGCATCAGCTGAGACATTTTTATTATCTGTTCAACAAGTTGCTGATAATGCTAAAAAAAATAAACAAAGAGAAGAAACTCTTAAAAAAATAATAAAAAATAATAATAATACGGTAGACGATGGCATATCAGATATAAAACCTAATGACCTCAACATATATCCATTCCCACTTTATGCTAAAAAGGAAAGTATTAATGATAGAACACAGATTGAAGAGGCTTGGCTTGGTTCAAATCAAGTAATAGATACAACAGTTGTTGATGAAATATTATATACGGAGGCTTTATTAAATGAGTTAATTAAATTAAAACAAGCTGATATCGATAGAGAAGTTGATTTGAATAACTCAGCGGCTTGGTTCAGCGTAAACCCATTGGACACACCAATTAATGGTCAGTCGCTTAACCCATATTACAATTTGATTTTTGGCGGTGGCGCTTCAGTTGACGATTACATGAGGCTTTTAATGTATAGGACATTCACTTACTTAGGTTTAACAAACCCATATTCATTAGATGGTAAAGTAATGGAATATATGGCCAAATTTGAGGCTAATAACTTATTTTATGGGTTCCCTAAATCAGATTACAATAGTGCTAATAAAACAAACAAAATTAGTATATATCAAAATTATGGCGATGCTAACTCAATTATAAGTCATTGGGAAACAGGTTCATCTACAATTAAGAATTATTTAGGTAATAATGAACCTAAACCATATATGGAATCTGATAATGATAACTATGCTTATAGGTACATTTATAGTGATAGAACCGCAGCGGCATATATTCCTATATCAGGTGGGTTTAGTGGTTCAGAATTTTATAAAGGTGACTTTTTAAAAAATGAAATTGAGTTAAGAGACGTTAGTCTAAAATTCTTAGGCAATTACATTAATTCTGGTACAACAACATTTGATAAAGTTGATGATGGTGCTAAATATCTAGATATAAAACCATTTGCCTCATATGGAGCCACACCATTTGATTTACCCAAAGATAGAGCTAAAGGTATCATAGGTGAAGAAGGTGAAGGTGGGTATAAAGATGATAATGATTTCAAAGACGCTAAACTAAAAGAAAATACAATTAAAGGGACAGATAACATAAAAAATTTTGACCCACTAAGTTATAAATTCTATAGTAATGAATTTTTTACTCTTTACGCAGAGGATCAACCTTTAAACCAAATAGTCGATAGTGACTCATTGGCTGATTTATCTGCTGCATTTATAGATAATCCAGATAAGGATAGTGGGACTAGATTATCTGAATTGAACGGTAGTAATAATAATCAGAATGTTCAATTATATAACAAACTGGTAAAAAATCAAGGTGCAGATAGTATTATAGTACCTGATATATCGTTTGTGTCTATTAATACAACTGGTACTAAAAACTATACACCCGACACATCAAATTTTAGTTTATTTGGTAGCCCACTTTATTATGCACAAAACGCAATACAAGACCCTTTAATCAGAAATTATTCTAAGTCATACCTATTTCTCAATACACTACCACTTAAAGGAATATATGGTAAAGACGGTGCATTTAAAGAAGATTCGTTAATAAATGGTATATTCAGTAAAAATGGTGGTTTTATAAAAACACCTTCATTATGGGCAGCTTGGATTGGTTCCGTGTTGTGGCGATATGAAACCAATAGAGGTAGTGGGAGTGACCCAATATTGACGAAAGCTTATTATGCTGGACCTAGCAACCCAATAAGTATTGTAAGAGCATCTAATGATGCATATAATAGACAACATTATAAAATGCCTACGACAAAAGAGTTGTTCCATTCTAAAAATAGTGTTGTTCATGGTACTAAAGCACCAATGTTTTTTAAACTAAATGAAGGTGATGATGAGTACAAAGAAGTCGACAAAGTAATTTTATCATTACCTGAACAAGCTAAAGAGACATTCATAAACTTTTTTATGAATTGGAGTGACAACTCATTTAACCGTATTAAAAAAGAATATGAATTATTCAATGATAACGCTGTAACTCTGACTGTTGATGCAACAGGTGGAGTGAATATGAGTCCTTGGTTGAGTTATATTACTCAGATATTTAACAATCAACAAGGTGTTATTGTGGGTGATGTTAGAGAATTTTCCCCACAATTTTTCCAATCAGCCGCTGTAAGTGGATTAAATGTCGATGCTTTGAAAAATCTGGACGGTTTTGACAATAACGCCATTGAAGTTAACTACCCACCAGCAATATACTCTGACTCTGGTAATACTCACTTTTTACCTTACATAAAAATAAACCTACCTACAGAAAGCCGAAACGATTATAATCCCGCTCAGAATAGTGGTAATATCACTATGAGGAACATATTCGCAGATGTGTCAGTTATTATTAATTACACACCCAGAACCTTTAATCTAAACGACACTCCAGCCATAGTTAACAATGGTAGAAGAGATATAACTATACCTAAATCAAGACTTGACGAATATTTAGGTTTCTTTACCGAAGAGTACAAAAGATTATACGATGAAGAACAAACCGATGAAAAAGATACAGGTGTCAGAGAGGCGATATTCAACTCCAATAATACTGACTTTATCAAGTTGAACATATATAGACACCTAAAGGCTATTAATGATAAATGGATATATGATACTGAAAACAAATCAGCGTTATTATCACCATGTGATGAATCAACAAATGAAAATGACTCATTAATAGACAGATTTTTATTTATTGATAAGAATTGGGAGGAAATAGGTAACGAATTTATAATAAACCCTGTAGTTTTAGGTGAATTAATCAGGAATAAATACAATCAGTCGCTATATGATGTGATTAGTAATGTGTTATCTCAGAATAATTTCAATTTCATACCACTACCCAACTATGTAGAATACACTGAACCAAAAGACATGTTGGCTAATATATTCACACCGTATCCGTATGTCGATATGGTTAAAACATCAGACAACGCAATTGGTCCTAAATTCATCTGTATGTATGTTGGTCAAACATCTAACCACTTAGATATTAAGAACTCTAACTACCCAGATGATAGTGTGAATTTGAATAACGATTCCACCAGTTTAAAAGATTTGAAAAAGGTAGGTAAACCGATACCAGCATTCGAAGTTAACTATGGTATACAGAATCAAAATCACTTCAAAGACCTTAAATTGGACCAGAGAGAATTCGTGGAAACGCAAGAGTCTTTGGAAATCATAGACAGGTTAAGCACTAGCGAAAATAAAAATATCGCATCATTCGCAAGCCAAAATCTATTCAATATATATCAAACTAGGTCATATAGTGCAGAAGTTACAGCATTAGGTATGCCGCTAATACAACCCATGATGTATTTCCAGCTTAATAATGTACCCATGTTCAGAGGTGCGTATGTCATAATAAACACGTCACACAGCATAAAACCTAATCATATGACAACGACCTTTAAAGGGGTTAGAGTTAAGAAAGAGAATACACCTATAAACAAACAAGTCATAGCGATGAAAGACTTGAATATTGGTGAATCTGATATGGGACAGAAATATAATATTAATGAAACAATATACGATGGTAGCGTCAGTCCAAATAGAAGTAATTCAGCTGGAGCGCCAATAGTAGACATAGCTGCAACAGGTGATATATATATTGATAGTTTTAAGAAACGGATAAGTATAACAACTGATAACATAATTAATTTTAATAGACCATCAAACACCAAAAAAAATAATAAATTTATGACTTATAATGAAATCTTTGAAGAAATTGGTGGAAAACTTCGTTTCGATGTTGAGTTAATAAAGATAATATCAGTCATGGAATCTCAAGGCGGCACAGGTAAAGGTGGTTATGATGGTATTAACAACTTAGGATATGTTGGGTTAATGCAATTCGGGTGGGCGGCAACGTTTGATGTCACAAAAAGAATTGACAATTATTTAAGTACTCAAATAAGTATAGGTGATTATGAATTTTATGGTCCATTAGTTGATGGTAAGATAACATATCCCGATATATATAGAGAGAATCAGTGGCCAAAACCTAAATTTTTTAGTAATCCAGATGTTAAAAATGATAAAACTAATAATTCAATGTTTGATGATTATATTAGTACATTAGCAGGTGTATATTATGCATTTATTAATATAGACGGATTACAAAGTAAACCCAGCATAGGTGACCCTACGCAAATATATATTGCCCATCAGCAAGGTAAGGTCGGACTTAAACAAATTAATGAATTCCAAGATAGAGCCATTTCTAATAATATACCTCCCGTCCCTACAAATATGCAAGGCAACCCCCCACCAATTTTACTACCCCAAAAAGGCGCTAATGGTAAGGAAAAAACAAAAGACGAGATATTCAAAACCAATCAAGATTGGTACACAGGTTGGGCAGCTAATGTTCATGCGGCTGGATATAGAATCAATCCAGAATATATTCCTAACGACCCATTTAAACCCGTGTTTAATCAAGCGATAGGTAGACAAGCGCCAACAAGTGCGGTGGCTGACGCTAATTAAATAATATCATAAAATTCCGTATCTTTGCACCATGATAATAGGATATATCATATCTGATGACCAAAAGCCTTTCGGTTCTTGGTTCGAAGTTATCAGCTATGCTGATTACAATGAACAAGTACACACACCTTGTCTATTCATAGGTGTAGATAAGCTCTCATCATTCATGGGTCAGACGATGGACCCCGTTAATAGGAAATTGGATGACCAGAGATATTATACATTCACTAAGTTCGAATACAGGAAATATCACGAATCAGATGTCTATGACTTTAAAAAGACGTGTTATGAAAATCTAATAAAAGGTCTTAATTATTATTTTGTCGACCCTTTATTACTGAGTGAGGAAAAATATCAAAAAATAATTGACAAATGTCTTAAGTTTAAAGACACCATAACAACCATGTCATATGGTGATATGTATTATATCAGCGTTAATGATACCATATTGGGATTCAATAAGAATTTCCAAGATATCCTAACCACTGATGAAACATTTAATATCGTTATTAATGAATCTAAAACATCTTTCAAAGGTGAGGATGTGATATTGGAATATTCAGAACATCTTGAAATGCTTGATGGTGATATCAAATATTTACCATATCTTTGCCGAATCAATAGCGGTAATTAATTCATTTTTCCAACTTCTGCATATTTATATAAAAAGAAATATCATGAATAAGATTAATAAGAACATAGTTACGACCTTGGACGAATTTTTATTCCAAGAGGATAAGAAGACCAACCAGACCATCGAATGTAAAGATGATGTGTGTATCATTAAAAATGATAAAGATTTGGTGGAGGTAGTGGGTAAGAGAATAATCACACAGGACGGTAGACAACTATTGGTATAATGAAAAAGAACTTTAAGCAATTATTGGCTGAGGAGGCTAAAAGATTCAGACAGATATCTGAGTATTCGTTTATTGGCAAAATAGATGAGGCCGAAGATGACGAGGAAGCACCAGAAGGTGACTTGGATGCTGAGTTAAAAGGTCTGGAAGATGAATTGGGTGCAGACACACCTAGCGAACCAGATGTTGACACAGAAGAAGCTCCAGAAGAAGAGATGCCAGCTGATGAAGGTGGGTTCGGTGATGACATTCCAGAAGATGGTGAGGTTGAAGTGGACGTTACCGATTTGGTCAACACATCCAATGAACTTAAAACATCATCTGATGAAACTAATCAGAAGATGGCCGACCTCATAGATAAATTCAACACCTTATCCAGCCAAATGGATAATATGAGTAAACTGGCCAAGAACATAGAGGTATTGGACACTAAGATAAAGGACGTTGAAACTGAAATCGTTAGAAGAAACCCTACACCTACTGAAAAGATAGAGATGAGGTCTTTGGATTCGTTTCCGTACAACATAAAACTATCTGATTTCTGGTCTGACAATGCTGATAAACTATCTGACCAGAGTAAAGTCACCGACAACAAACCCAAAGAATATGTTTTAACTAAAGATGACTTGGATGACTTTTCAGAAATTGACATCAAGAATAGTTTTAACGAATTCGAGGAAGAAGATATTTGATTGAACATTTTTTTTAAACATCCAGTTGATTAGTTCTAATTTTTAAGGTACCTTTGAGAACTGTTAACTGACTACATAAATCAATTAACATAATAACATAAACTAAAAAAACAATTTAACATGGGAATTTTTGACAAAATCATGCAACAGTATTCGGAATCTAGTGCGAATACAAACTACTCTGAGAAGAGTTACGACATTAAAAACTACTTTACCACCTATCTTCCTGACGGTGTGAAAGAGGGGACTAGACGAATTAGGATATTACCCCCACTTGAAGGTGGTCAGACACCTTTCCAAGAAATGTGGGGTCACAAGTACAAAGTAGGTAAGGATTGGAAAACGTTCCCTTGTCTGGCCAAGGAGGAGAAATCACCTTGCCCTTTCTGTGAGACTAGGGAACTCCTTAGAGCAGAAGGTACTGAACAAGCTAAAGAAGCCGCTAAGAAGTTCAACGCTAGGAAATTCTATGTAATCAGGGTTATTGACCGTGAGAAAGAAAGTGAAGGTGTTAAATTCTGGAGAATTCAAGAATCATACGATAAGAGTGGGACGTTTGATAAAATCGTATCAGCCTTTAAGGTTATGGAACGTGACCTGTCAGACCCAACTACTGGCATGGACTTGGTTCTCACCATCGCTAGAAACTCAAAAGGTTACCCCATCGTTCAGAACGTAACCCCTATGGGCCAATCTGCACTAAGTGATAATGCTGAACTCATGGAAAAGTGGTTAGCTGATAACCGTACTTGGAAAGATGTATATGCGACCAAACCTTACGAATATCTTGAAATCGTAGTTAAAGGTGGTGAACCTACATACGACAAGAAACTCAATCGTTGGGTTGACAGGGTTGAATTGACCGACCAAGAAACCACAACCAATAATAGTCCATCGGATGACCTCGACAATGAACTTACCGTTAGTTCCACCAAAAAGAATCTGGTGGTAGCTAGTCAACCAGCTGCGGTAACTTCAGAAGGTGATGACGATGATGACGACCTGCCATTCTAATATCTAAAAATGGCATCATGGAGCAATGGGAGCGCAAAAACTCCTGTTGCTCCTTTTATATAATAATTTTTAATTAAAAAAAACATGGCAAAACGAGTTAAACCAGAAACCGCAGGTGCATCAAAAGCATTTGATTTGGCGGCTTTCAAAAAACAGAATAACCTTGACGTAGTGGTCAAGGAAAAAGAATTATCATGGATTCCACTATCACCAGCATTTCATGAGGCGCTTAAAATACCAGGTGTTCCTAGAGGTTATCTGACCTCATTCAGAGGCTATTCTAACACAGGTAAATCCACAGCTATTTATGAAACGGTAGCAGGTGCTCAGAAAATTGGTGACCTGCCAGTAATCATTGAAACCGAAGGTAATTGGAACTGGGAACATGCTAGGAATATCGGTGTAAAGTTCAACGAAGTTGTTGACGAAGAGACTGGTGAAGTTATCGATTACGAAGGTGATTTTATTTTCGTAAATGGTGATGACCTTCTTAATAAATACCGAAATTACGACCATAATTCAGGTAAAGAAGTTAATAAAGCACTCAGATTCGAACCTGTCATTGAAGACATCTCTCATTTTATCACTGAGTTGTTGGATGCACAAGAAAAGGGTGACTTGCCTAGGTCACTTGTCTTCTGTTGGGATTCCATCGGTTCATTGAATGGCTTCAAAGCAGCGACATCTAAATCAAATAACAACCAATGGAACGCTGGTTCAATGGAAGCTGCCTTTAAGAGTATCAATAATCACAGGATTCCAGCTTCTAGACGAGAAGGTAAGAAGTACACCAATACCTTTGTTGTCGTTCAGAAAATATGGCTTGATAACGAGAATAAAGTGGTTAAGCATAAAGGTGGCGAGGCATTCTTCTATTCACCTAGACTTATCTTCCATTTTGGAGGTATTTTAACCCACTCGACCGCTAAACTCAAGGCAACATCAGGTGGTGAAACTTACCAGTTTGGTATCGAAACCAAGGTAAAATGTGAGAAGAATCAAGTTAATGGTATCGAGGAGCAAGGTGTTATCGCTTCTACACCTCACGGATATTGGAACCCTGATAAAATCGAAGAGTATAAAAAGACACACCGTCAATTCATTCTCGATAAACTAAATACATCATACGATGACTTTGTTATTGAAAAAGAAGATGTATCAGAGTTCGCAGAGGAAGATGTTGCGGCTTAATTGTAGTAAAACCTTTTAATTAATGAATTATGCCAAAATTACCACCAAAGAATGGCGTTAAAATTGAACGTAGAAGTACACTATTGATAGACGGTAACGCCCTATTCAAAAGAGGTTATTTAGGTAGTCATGATGCTTATAATAAAGAAGGTGTTCATATAGGTGGACTGTATCAGTTCATAACTGTAACGAAGAGGCTAATCTCAGAGAACGTATTCCATAGGGTTTACGTTTTCTGGGATGGCCGATTCAGCGGTAAACTAAGATATAACATCTATAAGGACTATAAGTCATCTAGAGGTAAGGATTATGAAAATGGTACCGAACCAGAAGATATGTCAGAACTAATCCAGCAATACATGGTTAAAGAGTATCTTTACCACCTATCGATAAGACAGTTGGAAGATGAAGTGGTTGAGGCTGATGATTTCATAGCTTACTATTGTATCACAAAAGATTCTAATGAGGATATCACAATATGTACCAGTGACAGGGACTTATGTCAGTTAATATCGGATGACGTTAGAATTTATCTATGCGATAAAAAACTATATGTTGACAATAAAACTTATAATAATGTGTTTAATCACTATTATAAGAATGTGGCGTTGATTAAAACTATTATAGGTGATTACTCAGACGATATTAAAGGAATAAAAGGAGTTAAGGAGAAAACTTTATTGAATCTTTTTCCAGATATTTCAAAAAAAGAAGTATCTTTGCATCAGATTCTTACCGAAGCTCAGAAACTTAAAAATGATAGAATTGATTCAGGTAAAAAATCTCTTAAAGCGCTTGATAATTTATTAGATAGCGTTACCGATGGAATACAAGGTAAAAGACTGTATGAAATCAACGATGAATTAGTTAATTTACGTAAACCTAAACTTACTGACCATGCCATAGAGAACTTTATTAGAACAAAAACAGAACCCACGCCAGATGATACAGACTTCAAAGAAGTATATCAGATGGTTAAGAGAGATGGTCTGGACGATTTGATACGAGAGTATTACATGTCAGACTATTTCTTACAATTCAAAAAACTTAAAGACAGAGATTGCTAACCTTTTAATTAAAAAACAAAATGAATAAACCTAATAACAAGAGTTACTTCGAGGAATCAGATTTCGAATTCGTATTGACCATCAACGGTAATATCGTATGTAAGCGGTATTTTGATGTTCATAGCTGCGATAAGGAGTTCTTGGCTTTTTTGACATCAGCTAAAGAATTTGAAACTGAAAAACAGTATGAATACCTTGACCAAGTAAAATACATGATGGACCAACTGACTGGTGTTCATGTCGGACCCATGGGTAAATTCGGTATCATACCTAGATTCCTTAAACAGAAGACCGATGACCATCTTTGGTCGACATTCAACCCCTATTTCGAACAGAAACCAGAGGATATTGACCGTAGGAACATCTACGATAACGAAGACTTTATCGGGTTTAAACTCCGTTACAAGAACCGTGATATTGTGGAGAGTCAGTTCAGTGGTAACTACTTCCCTACTAAAGTGAGGTATGAAATTAACATTAAAGAAATAATCCCAACAATCGTAAAATCTATCCGAAAAAACCTATCTCTTAAATAATAATCAGCATATTTATTTTTACCCCGTTTAATTATTTAAGAAGATGAAAAAAGGAGATACAGGAAAAGATTTTGGTTATTTGGATAGTGAGTTTCAATACAGGTTATTGAAGCAAGTCCTAGTAGATAGGAAGTTTGCTGAGACTATATTGAACATATTGAATCCTAATTATTTCACCGTAGAGAATCTTAGATTCGTTGCGGCTGAGATTAAGAACTCGTATGATACATTAGGTTCAGTACCAGATATCGGTAGTTTGAAGATACGTATCCATGAAAAATTCAAAGGTGATATAAATAAGTTCGCCTTAGAGATTAAATTGGATACGTTGAGTAAGGTAACTGAGGCTGATGCTAATGACCCTGATTATATTAAAGACCTAGCACTGAAATTCTGTAAACAACAGGAACTGGCTAAAGCAGTTGCTGAGATTCAGACTATTTTGGACAGAGGATATGTGGATGATTATGATAAAGCATCCGATATAATCAGACAAGCCCTTGAAGTAGGTCAAGATACTGAAGATGATACGTCAGTGTTTGATGATATCGAATCAGTACTTGCTGATGACTTCAGACAACCCATACCTACTGGTATCCACCTATTGGATGAATACTTGAATGGTGGGCTAGCCAAAGGTGAGCTGGGTATAGTTCTGGCCGCGCTCGGTGTTGGCAAAAGTACGATGATTACAAAAATCGCTAATACTGCATATAACGAAGGTAAAACGGTCATTCAGATTTTCTTTGAGGATCAGCCAAAAGTTATTAAACGTAAGCACATATCATGCTGGACTGGTATTGAACTGAATGAGTTGGGTAAACATGTTGATGAGGTCAAAGAGGTGGTTAAAACGCGTGAGGAAAACGGTGGTACGTTGATTCTTAAAAAGTTTCAAAGCGACACTACAACAATTCCCAAAATCAAGAAGTATATCAAGAAGAAGATTTCACAAGGTATCAGACCTGATATGATACTTCTTGATTATATTGACTGTGTTCAACCATCTAAGCGATTCGATGATAATAATGTTGCCGAAGGTAATACCATGAGGGAATTTGAATCGATGATATCTGAGTTGGATGTTGCAGGTTGGTGTGCTACTCAAGGTAATAGGTGTGTCAGGTTAGATACTAAGGTTGATACAATTAGATTGGGCAAGACTGAAATTCGGAACGTTGTCGAAGGTGATGAAATATTGACTCATTCTGGTTATAAAAAGGTTACACATGTCTTTCCAGTTGAAAAGCAGCCCGTATATCGGATTAAGTTGAAGTCAGGTAAAGAGATTTACACTTCTTCACGACACGAATTCCCAACAAAACAAGGTGTTTTGAGGTCTATTTCAACAGGGTTAACAGTCGGTGATAAGTTACTGGTTAAAAAGGTTTTATAAAATTTTGTGTCGCGAATCACTTTATCCCAAGTGTGTTATATTTATAGGTATAAATAGTTAACACATGGATAGATTAGAACGCATATTAAATAGAAAAATATTCAAAGATTTGGACATTAGTAAAATTACCGAATATCAAAAAAATCAGATTGAAAGGATATTATCAGTTTATAACAATAATGAATTGAAAAATAGATTAAAAAATATACACGACTTTATTAAGTATAATGTTGATGGTGATTGGTTGGAGCGAATCAATATTATTCGAACAGTATTGAAGAGTACCGTAGCTAGTGACTATGCTCTAGAAATTAGATACGGTTTAGAAAATGTTGAAACAATTAAAGCTGAATTATACCCTAAATACACACACACTAAAGAAAACTATATTAAAAAATATGGTGAACTTAGCGGTGAAACCAGATATCAAGAATATATCGCTAAAACGAGTAACCCTTGGGGTTTAGCTAACTGCATTCGAAGGTATGGTGACGTAGAAGGACCAATTAAGTGGTCGGAACGATTAAACAAGAAAATCGAAACTCAAAAAAAACGTAAATTAGTTAAACCGTATCGTAATGGTAGGACGTTACCAGAATATCAAAATCGTTACGGTATTAAAGACGGTTATGATAGGTGGTTGAAAAGAAACTTAAAACAATCTTATCGATTCAGTGAACAATATTACATAGACACTTACGGTGAAGTAGATGGAAAATGTAAATGGGCTGAATACTGCTCAGATATGTCTAAAACATCGTTAAAGGCGTTTATAAAAAAATACGGTGAGATTTTAGGCCGAGACAGATATGATAAGAATGTCGAACACCTCAAATACATTCTTAGCCGACAATTTTTTTTAGATAAATACGGAGATATAGAAGGATTAGAATATTATAAGGATAGTATATCGAAAAAAACAGTATCTTTGAAGCCTGTCAGATACAGTAATATATCACAAGACCTATTTTGGTCACTATATGATTTGATTGATAATAATGATGCTGTGTATTTTGGTGAATTAAATAAAGAATATATTTTTTATGTTTGGGAAGATTGGGCAAATATGATTGAGGTTGATTTTAAATTTGGAGATAAGATAATTGAATTTGATGGTGATTATTGGCATAGTAGCGAGGTGCAACAAACTAAAGATAAATTACGTGACGCATATTTAACGCATAAGGGTTATAGTGTTTTAAGAGTCCTAGAAAGTGATTACAAACAGAATAAGAGTGAGGTGATAGACAAATGTTTAACTTTTTTAAATTGTAAAAAATGAAAGGTATTGGATTAGAAATAAATGATTTTGATTTAGACGAAATAGAATCAATCGAATTAATAGGTGAAGATTATACTGTAGATATTACTGTTGAAGATACGCATATGTTCTTCGCGAACGACATTTATACGCATAATTCAGCCATAAATTCTGAAATTGTCGACTCAGACCAAATGGGTGGGTCGATCAAGAAGGCGCAGATTGGTCATGTTATTATAAGTATAGCCAAATCACGCGAACAAAAGGAATCTGGTAGGGCCAACGTAGCGATTATCAAGTCGCGATTCGGTATAGACGGTGTTACCTTTATGGATGTTCTGTTCGATAACAAGACACTTAAAATTGATATATCTGATACAGCATCAGCACTTACGTTCACACAGAAGAAAGGTGTGGATGCTAAGAATGAACAAGACTACATCAACCAAGTAATGGCACGGGCCAGACAGAGAATGGAACAATCATCTGACGATGATGATGAATAATAACTAATATTAACTTATCTATAGATATGTATTTAAAAAGTAATGATATAAAGAAAAGATATTCTATTTTTCCTGTCACGCATGGTGACCTATGGGAAAAATATAAAAATGCCGAATCACAAACTTGGGTCTCGGAAGAGGTTGATTTGAGTAAAGATAGGTTTGATGAACTTAAAGAGAATGAGAAAACTTATCTAAAGAACATCTTAGCATTCTTTGCGATTTCTGACGGATTGGTAATCGATAATCTCGCAACCAATTTCTTGAATGAGGTTGAAATATTGGAGGCTCAGTATTTCTATGGTCACCAAACATTCATCGAACAAGTCCACGCTAACGGATACTCACTGTTGATTGAAACCTATATCAAAGACCTTGAGGAGCGCGAAGCGTTGTTCAACTCTATGGAAACCAATCTAGCTGTTAATAAAAAAGCTACGTGGGCAGAAAATTGGATTAGCCACCCCTCATTCGGTCATCGTTTAGTGGCGTTCGCCTGTGTCGAAGGAATTTCGTTTGCTAGTGTTTTCTCAGGTGTGTTCTGGTATAGAAGTCGAAATAAGATGACTGGCCTTGCTGCTATGAATGAGCTGATTCTTAGAGATGAAACCACACACTACGAGTTCGCGTTGAACCTATATAAGAATTATCTTAAGGATGAATATAAGTTATCAAAAGACGAACTCAGAAACATCATACTTAGTTGTTATGATGTTGAAAAGACTTTCGTTGAGGAAAGCATGCCTGACGGACTACAAGGTATGACCAAAGAGGATATGGTAAGATATGTACAATACGTAACGGATATCGTACTAAACGATTTCGGTTGTAAACCAGAGTTCAGTGTAAGTAACCCGTTTGAATTCATGGCTAGAATTGGATTATCAGCTAAGAATAATTTCTTCGAACAAAGGGTAGGTGAATATTCAAGGGTTGAAATCCCATCTAGTATGGAAGGTGTTTTTGATGATGAATTTTAATATTATAAATAGATAAAGATGAAAATAGTAAAAAGAGATAAATCGACACAAGCATTCGCACCTAACAAGATTCTAACTAGAATCAAAGAGCAAGCCAAAGGTCTTAAAGTTAACCCAGACCTTCTATTTCAAGAAGTAATTCCCTCTATAAACGATGGTATTACAACCACAGAAATAGATGAAATCATAGCGTTCAAATCAGCTGATAAGGTGATTAAACACCCTGATTATTCATTGTTAGGTGGTAGGATTCTACTTAGCAGACAATCAAAACTTATCGGTAAACCACTCCAACCAGTGGATTTGACATATGACTTCTTTGCCGCCACAACATTTTTAACGAAATATTCGAAAAAGAACGAATCTAATGCGCCTACGGAACTACCCTCTTGTATGTATGAGAGGGTAGCATCGTATCTAAGCGATAACGAGGTTGAGAAATCAGAGTTATTGGAGGAGATACTATCTAAAAGAGCTAATTTCGCTACACCTACATATACTAATGCTGGTATTGATAAGAGGAACGGTATGATTTCGTGTAACTTGACCCACTTAGAAGATGATAGTATTGAAGGTATTGAAAACACATTAACTAAAATCGCCTACGCGTCTAAGGAAGGTGCAGGTATAGGACTACTTATTGACCCTATCAGGAGTAAAGACAGTTTTGTTGGTTCCTTTAACGGAAACGCTGGTGGTGTGGTTAGGTTTGCAGACATGGTTCAGTCTAAAATGAGGTTTTACAAGCAAGGGTCTAGGTCTGGTAGTTGTGCGTTATACCTATCAGTATGGCATAAAGATATCATCGACTTCTTAGAATTGACTTTACCAGTGGGTGATGAACAATTGAGAGCTAGAGACTTATTTACCGCTGTCGTCATCAATGACTTATTCATGAAAAAACTGGAAAGTAGTGAAGATTGGTATTTATTCTGCCCTAATGACATTAAATTGGCTGGTTTGAGACCTTTATATAACTTACATGGGGAAGAGTTTGAAATCGAGTATCAAAAAGCGGTCGATTTAGGTATTGGTAAAGCCATCCAAGCCAAAAAGATTTTCGATGCCATTATCAAATCACAAGTTGAAAGCGGTAAACCTTATGTTTTATATAAAGATAACGCTAATAAGAGAAACATGCAAGATAACATAGGCGTTATCAAAATGAGTAATTTGTGTATTGAAATAGTACAAGCGTCACAACCGAAATACACACCTCAATGCACATTGGCATCACTTAACCTGAGTGAACATACGAACCTTGAAACTATCGCTAAATCAACGAGAGTGTTGGTCAGAGCCTTGAATAAGGTTATCGATAAGAATAAATGGTCTGATGATTGGAGCGAAGCTGCTGGTCTTAACCAGAGAGCCATAGCAATCGGTGTGGCTGGTATGGCAGACTTTTTCGCTAAAAAGAAAATATCTTTCGAAAGTGAAGAGGCTAAAAAATGGAATAATGACATTTTTGAGACCATGTATAAATCAGCTTTAACTGAATCTATGTTAATTGCTGAAGAGAAAGGTGAATGTTACCCAGCTTGGGAAGGTAGTCGTTACTCCAAAGGCCAAACATATATAGAAGGGTGGTCACCAAAACCAGAAGGTGAGCCGATTCCGATGTATAATAGCTTGCTCATCGCATTAATGCCGACAGCCAGCTCAGCCATTCTACTAGGCTCCTTTGAATCATTTGAACCAGTAACATCAAACTTATTCACCAGAAGAGTTGGACAAGGCGAGTTCTTGATTGTGAACAAATACTTAGTGAATGAACTATTGGAATTGGGTCTGTGGGATAACAACATGATTGATAAGATAATCGGTAATAAGGGTAGTGTTCAGAATATAATGGATATACCAGAAGACATCAGATATCGTTATAAGGACGTTTGGGAAATACCCCAAAGAGCCTTATTGGATTTATCTATAATCAGAAATAAATACATTGACCAATCACAATCACTCAATGTGTATCATTCAGATGCCAAGTATTCTAAGATTGCCAGTGCGTTGATGTATGCTTGGAAAGGTGGTCTTAAAACAGGCTCATATTATACTAGGACTAAGAGTAAACTTGAGGCTAATACTAAATTGGCATCTATGAAAACGGAAGTCTTACCAGAAAAACCTAAAGACAGCCCATTCGAGTGTTTCGGGTGTAGTGCATAATATTAACTATAGATAACAAGTATATGTAAGCACCCTTCTGAAACCCCAGTAAAATCAACACTTTCAGAACATAAACTGTACAATCATCATAATTTCATGTACAGAGAAATAACAAAATAATGAGATATACATCACTTGAATTTTTTCAATTACACATTAACCGATAAAGATAAAGAATATTGTATGAAACATGCTGAAGCTATGAAAAATGGCTTCAGCACATACAGCTTCAAAAATGATGAGAAACGTTCTTTAGATGTATATTATATAGGAAAATTAGGCGAGTTCGCGGTTTTCAAATACCTTAAAAAACTAGAAAAAGAAAACAAACTTAAAATATTACACGTTCCATTCAGAGCCAATTATGATAGACTTAACTTTAACGATGACTTCATTATAGAACATAATGGTGTTAAACAACAGATTGAAGTTAGAACCAAAGGTAGAAATGTTGACCCTAAACTTGATTATGAATGTTGTACCGATTGTATAAAACCACATTTTATTTATATCTTTGTATCACTCAATAAGAAAACTGATATAGCATCTGTTCTAGGTGTTGCTAATTGGAATAACTTCAGCAAACACGCTATTGTAACCAATAAAGGCTCCACCAATGATAATTTCACCAATAAGGTGAATGAGTTCAATATAAAGATTGAACATCTTACACCATTAGAAAATTATTTCTAAAGTAACATTAAATCCCGATAGTTCGGGATTTTTTGTTTACAACCATTTCTATACAAAAAAAATCCTTGAGTTATATTTATCATTAAATGGCACAAGGTAGATATATAAATATAAGATATCCGTTCAGGGATAGTGTTAAAGGCTTCTATTTGGAGTTGAATGAAACCGATTCAGCTGCAATTAGAAGTGATTTGTTGCATCTGATACTGACCACCAAAGGTCAACGGTATTACTTACCAGATTTCGGTACCGATTTATTGAAATACATTTTTGAACCCAACGATTCAAAGACCTTATCAGACATCAAAATCGATATAAACGAAACCGTTAAAAAATACATACCGAACTTAATAGTAAATGACGTTATCGTTGAACGAGATGAGGAGTTTGAGCATAAAGCGACAATAAAGATAGATTACACCGTAACTGAGGATGTATTCGAGGAAAGAGATATAATTGTAATTAATATTTAACACATAATGGCCCAGAAAATACCATATTTCGCTAGAAACTTCGCTGATTTCAGAATAGAACTTATTAATTATATAAGACAGTATTATCCCCAAGTTTTGGCCGATTTTAATGATGCGTCAGTAGGTTCTATGCTTATTGACCTAAATGCTGCCATTGGTGATAACTTATCGTTCTACACCGATAATAGATTCAATGAAACGCAGATAAATTTCGCACAAGAAAGAGCTAGCATACTTAGTATGGCTAGGACTTTTGGTCTAAAGATACCAGGCAAACGACCAAGCGTCACCATCGCAGATTTCAGCGTAATCGTACCAGTATTCGGTGATACATTCGATATTTCATATGCACCTCTGATAAGACGTGGTGCTCAGATATCTGGCGCAGGTAAAGTATTTGAAACCATTAATGATATAGACTTTTCCTCACCATTCAGCGTTAACGGTATACCTAACCGATTAATCATACCTAATATAGATAGTTCTGGTAACCTAATCAACTATACACTCACTAAAAGAGAGTTAGTTATAAACGGTCTGACCAAGATATTCAAAAGAGCCATCACAGCGGCTGATGTAAGGCCTTTCTTTGAGGTTATTCTACCAGATGATGATGTACTATCAATCAACTCTATAATCACGCTAGAAGGGCTTAATTACAACCAGACACCATCCATAGACCAATTCTTGAATCCAGTTAACAGATGGTATGAAATGGATGCGTTGGCCGATGATCTGGTATTCGTTGAAGACCAATTGACACCAAGTACCCAATCAGGCATCAGAGCTGGTAAATGGGTCAGGGTCAATCAGAGGTTCATAAGGGAATACACAGACCTAGGGTTCACTAAAATCATATTTGGTGGAGGTTCACAGGATGTGGGTTCATTATGCGATTTTGGTGTTGATAAGACATTGGTAAATAGGATAGGTGACTTCATAAACAACTTCAGTTTAGGTACCACACTACCACCTAATTATACAATGTTCATCAGTTACAGAGTAGGTGGTGGTTCAGCAGCGAATATTGGTCCTAACGTACTCAATACCATCAATACTGTTAATATGACCGTAAACGGAAATAATAGTAACATAAACAACAACGTCAGAAATAGCTTAACGGTAAATAACCCATTACCAGCTATAGGTGGTAGGGATGAACCATCTGTTGAGGAGGTCAGGAATATGGTTAGATATAATTTCTCATCACAGAACAGGGCTGTTACTATTAAGGACTATCAAGTTAGAATTGGATTGATGCCTGGTGAATTTGGTATACCATTCAGAGTCGGTGTATTAGAAAATCAGAATAAGATAGGTGTCTATATATTGTCATTGGATTCTTCTGGTAAACTTTTGAACCAATCAACCTCAACCCTTAAGGAGAATATTGCAACATATCTGTCCAATTATAGAATGATAAATGATTATGTTGAAGTCAGAGACGGTAAAGTTATAAATATCGCCATTGAATGTGGGCTATTCATAGATAAACAATACCCGCAGAGTCAAATAATATCACAAGTAATTCAGAATATTCAGAATTATATGAATATCAATAATTTCCAGATGGGTGAGACTATATATCTGAGCCAGTTAGTTGAGAATATAAATAATGTCGGTGGAGTATTGAACGTAATTGATTTAAAGATATTCAATAAGGTAGGTGGTAATTATTCATTAAATGAAATATCACAACCACTGATTGATGCCGAGACTAGAGAAGTGAATATTTCTCAGAATTATGCATTGATCGGGGATCCCATAAGCATGTTTGAAATCAAATTCCCCGCTATAGACGTTAAAATTAGAGTTAGAAGTAATTAATTCAAACAAAAATATCGTATTACCAACTCACTGCATATTTATATAAAAACATATGCTATGAGTATTAATGAAAATGATATTATAGAGTTACATAGTTCTGGTAAATCTTGTTCAGAAATCGCTAGAATATATAACTGTAATCCAGAAACTATTAGAAAGCGTTTAATTAAGTTAGGTGTTGATACGTCTATTAAGAACGAGAACCCAACTTGCATTTATTGTGATTCGACCACTCAGAAAGTCAGTAAAACTAAGTATGGTGTTAACCGATATAAATGTGTTGGGTGTCAAAGGGTGTTCAACGACAACACCATCAAGGAAAGCGATGAACGTAAAGAACGTAATAAGTTGATAGTAGATTTATATTTGAATGAAGGTAAGAGTACAACTGAAATCGGTAATATATTTAATTTATCAGCAACTATGATTGGCATGATATTAAAAGAGTTAGGTTTGATTAGAAGTATAAGCGAGGCTAAAAAAGGTAAGAAACGTGGTAGTAAGCTACCAAAAGAGGAAATAATTGAATTATATAAATCTGGTAAATCATCAACACAGGTTGCAGAAGTATTCGACATATCTAAAACCTCAGTTATTAAAGTATTAAAAGAGTTCGGTATTGATAGGGATAATGATTATATTAAATCCCATGATAAAATTAAAGAAATTGAGTATTTATATTTAAACGGATTATCAATGAATATGATATGTAAAGAATTGAACATACCTTACTCTACAGTTAATTTTAATTTACATAAATTGGGTATTGTTAGAACTGAAGATAAAAACCATATTAGAATACCATATGATGAGTGGTTAAAATTACAGCCTGAATATAAAAAATATAAGTCAAAGGTTATAAAAATTACAAACCAACAACCAATCCAGTTGCTGGAAAATTTTAAAAAACGCGGTAATAGCAGTAAAAAAAATGCTTATCACTTAGACCATAAGTTTTCAATTGTGGAAGGGTTTAAACAAGGTATTGACCCAGATGTTATTGGTGATATCTCTAATTTAGAATTTATCCCTTGGCGAGAAAACATATCTAAGGGGTTTAGGTGTTCAATAACTATTGAAGAACTTCTTAATATAAATGAATAGAACCAATTAATTTCATTTACAAAATAGCTAAAAACTATTATTTTTTAAACAAAAAGATATGAGCTGCTGTAAGACCAATAAACGCACAAACCCATACGTCAAAGACGGAGATAAGAGTAAAAAAGGTAAATATAAGATACTGAAATGGATTCTTTTCGGTGGACTTTGTATAATCTCTCCGATATTCCTCATACCTATGCTTTATATGTTATATGTCACGATTGTTAGAGAGGAACGATTGGATTTAACATTCATGTTGGAATCTGTCGGTAAGATTATAAAAACATATAAGTTGATGAAAACTAAACCAGATGTCAATATGGATGAGTTTGAAGTGTATGAGGTAAAATAATGTCAAAAACAATAAGAATACGGACAACACCCAATGGCGGGGATAATTTCATAAAAATCAATATGGAACAGGACTTCGATTTCGTTGAGGTCCTATCTCTTAAAATCGCTCAAAAAGACTTATATACAACATTCTGTGCTGATTATGGCGCAGTTGTCGGACGTGTCATAGTTAACAATGGTTATGGTGTACCTAATGCTAAGATAAGTATATTCATACCAGTATCTGACTTAGATAGGGAAAACGATGAGATATTCTCATTGTATCCGTTTGAAACAGTTACTGATAGTGGGCCTAATGGACTGAGATATAATCTATTACCTAGCCGAAACGATACGAATGATGATTGTTTTACACCCATAGGTGATTTCCCGAATAAACGAACATTCTTGGATGACGATAGAATGTTGGAAATCTATTGTAAGTATTATAAATTCACCACAACCACAAACCAATCTGGTGACTATATGATATTCGGTGTACCTGTCGGTGCATATACTATGTATGCTGAAGCGGATTTATCGGATATTGGCATAATCAGTCAGAAACCTTATGATTTCATAAGAAAAGGTTCATCCGCAGAATCGTTCGATTCAACCACTAAATTCAGTAGAACCTCTGATAATATAGATACCAATAGCCAGATAATCAGCAGAACTCCAGTCAGTGTTAACATAAGCCCTTATTGGGGTCAAGAGGACACATGTAATGTTGTTATCACCAGACAAGATATTAATTTGAACACAGTGGTCACGCCACATGCCATTTTTATGGGTTCAATATTCGGTGATAATGAGGAAGGAACAATCAACTTGAGATGTAGACCTAACCCTAAATTGGGCAAATTGGATTTGCAGACCGCAGGTTCAGGTACCATTGAAATGATAAGGGAAACATTGGATGGAACGATCGAAAGATTCGATATCGCTGGGGGTAAACTAATTGACAGTGATGGTACATGGGCTTATCAGATACCTATGAATTTAGATTATAGGGTTACAGATGAATTTGGTAGCTTAGTACCTACAGATGACCCCAATAAAGGTATACCTACTAGGGCCAGAATCAGGTTCAGAATAGGTATGGATAATAACGTCAGCGGAGTCAGTCGCAGAGCCAAATATTTAGTACCACATAACCCTAGACAACACGCCAACGCCCAATTGAGCGGAACCACGGAGTTCCCATATGGAAAACCAGCCATAGATTTTGAATTCGGACCGAGCACCAATAAAGCAAGTTTAGCTGACTTAAGTTGGAATACGGTATATAGTGTTAAGAATTATATACGTAGATATGAGAAATCGTTCTTTTCGGCTTTACCTAGTGAGAGAGCATTTATAGGTATTAAGGATGTCGATAGTGCTGGTGGTGATATTAATCCTTTCCCATATAATTCATTGAATATCGTAGTTGACCCATTATTCAATTTCATATGTGGCCTAGTTATTATATTGGCCACATTGGTTGCGACTATAAACGCTTTTCTGATATCACCTATAAACTCGATTATAGAAGTATTAAATACTCTATTTGACATACCTTATATCTCATGTATAACATTAGAATGTACATCAGAAGGTGATGTTACATTATATGCGCCAGGATGTTTTAATAATAGTAACGGGTGCAATGCAGCACAACAAGAGGGTGTTGTCGTCTGTGTAGGTAGCCAACCCACTAATGGGTTTGACGACACTTTCCCACCAGGTGATGCTGGCTACACAGCCTGTGTTGCGGCCAGCTTATTACAATCATTAGATTTATTAGAGTTCGATTTCTTTAATGATTGGGTTAACGGTACGTTATACTCGCCATTATTTATAAATCGAAACAGGACAGCTAATTCATCGACTGATGAAGATAATTTCTGTGAATGGTCTTGTGGCGGTTTTGACGGTTACACAGTAGAAGGTGTTAGGACAGATGGTTCTACACCAGATAATCCTTGTAGGAAAGCTATGGTGGTTAAACAGATATGTGGTGAAGGTGTATTTAATGGTTCTAGTTTGGGTTGCGGTAACATATCAAATAATTGCAAAAACCCAATAATACCAACACCACCATTTTTCCCTGAC
>Ga0172372_10002314_pt1 | contig 29083 bp, 25 predicted proteins | sample LakKiv5m_2_FD_114544 | JGI IMG/M metagenome (GOLD analysis project Ga0172372, IMG submission 114544) | Freshwater microbial communities from Kabuno Bay, South-Kivu, Congo - kab_092012_9.5m | ecosystem: Environmental > Aquatic > Freshwater > Lake | place: Democratic Republic of the Congo...
ATGCCAGCATCGTGGATGGGGGGGTTACTGGTCATTGCCCTATTGATGGGGGGGTGTGGAAAAGTGACCCAAGTTTCCAATACCGCTATTGATTCAAATTCACTGGATTTGCAGGGCCAGTTTCCCGTTACCACCACACCCAATTTGGCCTCGACTCGCTTTTTATTATCTGACTCACCTTTTTATGTGTCTGTTCGTGGGGTTAAGGCGAATGGTCAACTTGATGAATTGAGTTGGGGTAAATTAACGATATCATCAACCCTATCAGCCATGGGTACAACGGTGATGAAGGGGGTCGCCATGCGTCGAGGGGATATGATTATTGACCGACCCTCGCCATCATGGGCCTATTTAAGCCTTAACCCCACCCAAACAGGTATTCAGGTGGATATTCGCCGCCTCAAGCGGGGGTATGCCTATTATGTGTTGGTTGCATACAATCGCACAGGGCGAGCCCTTATGACCATCTTGGTGGGGAATGCCAACCAAGTACCAACCCTATCCGTCCAGCAATGGTCGATTGGTACAACCCTGCGAACAGGGGTTCTCATGGCGGGCATTCAATCAACGATGTCGCGAGATACCCTTCCCACTTGGGACACATTGGAGGACTTGTTTCCCGATCGTATCATCACGGCCTTAGGCACGGGTTTTGCAACCCCGTCAGGTGCCCCATTTAATCCAGATTTACCCCCATTACCATCTGGTGGCGACCCTGAACAGGCATTGCTTTCGATTGCCAACTTGGTTGAAGGGGGTGACCGAGCCGGCGCCATTCAGCGCTTAACCCAATTGCGACAAGAGGGGGTATTGGTGACAGGGGTTGATGTCTTGATTCGTCACCTCCAAAAATTGTCGCGTTAGAAAGGATACGCATGGCCAATATTTGTGTGGTTGGAACAGGATATGTAGGGTTGGTGACGGGGACATGTTTGGCTGAAATGGGTCATACGGTTTGGTGTGTGGATATTAATGAAGATAAAATCGACCGATTAAATCGAGGGGAATCCCCCATTTATGAGGCGGGATTGGATGAGTTATTGCATCGGAATCAAGGGGTTAAGCGACTCTTTTTCTCAAGTCAGCTGTCGGTTGGGCTTGCTCAGGCGGAGGTTGTCTTTTTGGCGATCAATACCCCCTCTTCAGAATCGGGGGATGCGGATTTATCCTATTTATCAGCAGCTGTTGACACCATTGTGACCCATTGTGATGCCCAAGTGGGGGCATTGCGGTTTTTGGTTATTAAAAGCACGGTGCCAGTTGGTACAGGCGCCAAGATTCAACAACGGTTGTTACCTTATGGTATATCGGTGATCTCCAATCCGGAGTTTTTACGCGAAGGTCAAGCGGTTCAAGATGCGTTATATCCCAATCGAATTGTGGTGGGCGTTAACCATGTGGATGCTGAAAAAATGATGCGACGCTTATACCATGGGTATGTGTGTCGTGGGGTACCATTGGTGGTGACCACTGTTCCCACATCCGAATTGATTAAATATGCGGCCAACTCATTTTTAGCCACTAAAATCTCGTTTATTAATGAAATGGCGATGTTGTGTGAAGCGGTGGGAGCGGATGTGTTGGATGTGGCCCACGCCATTGGGTTGGATCAGCGAATTGGGCCTCATTTTTTGTCGCCAGGTCCGGGGTTTGGGGGGTCCTGTTTCCCCAAAGATATTCAAGCATTACAATACACAGGCAAAGAAAATGGGGTGGACTTACATTTATTACAAGCGGTGAACCAGGTGAATCGGCGACAACGGGAATGGGTGATTCGAAAAGTAACCTCTGTGGCCCCTACGCCTTGTACAATTGCGGTTTTGGGGTTGGCATTTAAAGCGGGAACGGATGATATGCGTGATGCCCCAGCCTTAACAATTTTACCCGCATTATTACAGTTGGGGTATTCAATTCGTGCGTATGATCCGGTTGCGATGGAAATGGCGAAGGGGTTTTTAGGAAATGATATTACGTATTGTGAGGGGGTCAGTGCCACCTTAATGGGGGCAGATGTGGCCCTGATTTTAACGGAATGGGATGAATTTGTGACCCATTCCATGGCCGACATCAAACAGCATCTCTCCCAGCCGATGGTGATTGATTGTCGAAATATTTTAAATCGTCAATTGGCCAGTGATTTGGGGCTCACCATTATTGGAATAGGGCGCGGGATATGATGCGTTGTGGGGTGGTTATTGGGACGCGTCCGGAAGCCATTAAATTAGCCCCTGTGATTGCGGCCATGCGCCAGACTAATGGCCTCAGGCCTGTGGTGATTTTGACAGGGCAGCACGAGTCGTTATTAACGCCGATTATCCAATTTTTTAATATTCAACCGGACATTCAATTATCTGTGATGCAAAAAGGCCAAGGCTTGGGGGCCCTACACGCCCACTTATTATTGGATTTGGATCCCATCATGGGGCAGTTGGATGCCATCATGGTTCAAGGGGATACCACATCCGCGTTGGCGGGGGCTATGAGTGGTTTTTACCATCATTGTCCGGTATTTCATGTGGAGGCGGGATTGCGAACCCCCAGTATTGAGTCTCCCTTTCCTGAAGAATGGAATCGTCGTGTGATTGATGAATTGGCTGTATTAAAATTTGCTCCCACCCCGCTGGCTTACCAAACCTTGGTGACAGAAGGACGGGGAAACGGTGCCTATATGGTGGGAAATAGCGTCATTGATGCCTTGGAATTGGGGCTTCGAACCATTCAGGACATGGGGGAAGCCCCTTACCAACAGTGGGCCAATGACATTGGTTGGCAGGAGCGGTCAGAATGGGTATTGTTAACCACCCATCGACGTGAAAATATCGGGGATGGGTTAACCGGTATACTAACCAGTGTGAGGCAACTGGTGGCTGAATTTCCAACCATGGGGGTGATTATTCCGGTTCATCAAAACCCTCATTTTAAGGATCGAATTACCCAAGCATTCAACGGGGTGGCGGGTGTCAAGTTGGTGCCACCATTATCGTATGATCGTTTGTTGTGGCTGATGTCCCAGTGTCGGTTGATATTGACCGATTCAGGTGGGATTCAAGAGGAAGCCCCTTCCTTAAACAAGCCTGTATTGGTATTGCGAGATACCACAGAACGACCGGAGGGTGTGGCGGCAGGGTGTGCGCTTTGTGTTGGGACCAACCCCGATCGAATTATGGGGTCGGTTCGGCGTATTTTACTAAATCCAGATGATGAAGAGGGGATGAAACGGGCAACAAACCCCTATGGGGACGGTACCACTTCCCAACAAATAATGGATTATATTCTACAATGGAGAGAGACCCATGTATAAAGAGCGGCATGCCCCTGTTTTGTTGGTGATTTTGGATGGGGTGGGTGAAGCCCCTCCCTCCGATACCAATGCGGTATCGTGTGCCCATACGCCTGTCTTAGACTGGTTGAGAACCCTTCCCACGTACTGTCAACTCAAAGCCCATGGTACCGCGGTGGGAATGCCCAGCGATGAGGATATGGGGAATAGTGAGGTAGGGCATAATACATTGGGTGCTGGACGTATATTTAAACAGGGGGCGGCCTTGGTGGAGGCAGCCATTCGGCAACAGCTCATTCCCCAAACATCGGATTGGCAAGAGGTTCAGAGGCAATGCCAAAATGGCGGGGTCTTGCATTTAATTGGCTTATTGTCGGATGGGAATGTACATTCACATATTGATCACACCCTTTATTTAATTGATTTGGCGGCCCAATCTGGGGTGACTGAACTCCGATGTCACATCTTATTAGATGGTCGTGATGTGGCGGCCCGTTCCGCCATGGGGTATCTCCAACAATTGGAAACAGTATTGCAACACCATCGTGATCATGGGCGATCCTATTGGGTGGCATCGGGGGGGGGGCGAATGGTGACCACCATGGACCGATACCAAGCTGATTGGTCGATTGTGGAACGGGGATGGCAGGCCCATGTATTGGGAACGGCTCGCCCCTTTTCATCCGCAACGGAGGCCATTTCAACGTTGTATCAAGAGCATCCCCATGATTCCGATCAAACCTTGCCGGCCTTTACAATTGTATCAGAGGCGGGCCCCGTGGGGTCGATTGAGGATGGGGATGTGGTCATCATCACCAATTTTAGAGGGGATCGGGTGATTGAATTAACCCAAGCATTTGAAGATCCCGCGTTCAAAGGGTTTGATCGAGTGCGTATCCCCAGCGTGCATTTAATTGGCATGATGCAGTATGATGGTGATTTGAATATACCCCGTCACTTTTTGGTTTCACCACCCCAAATTGATGGGGGGGTTGCGGATGTCATGGCCCAAGCTGGGGTTCGCTCATTTGCGATATCCGAAACGCAAAAGTATGGGCATGTTACCTATTTTTGGAATGGTAATCGCTCGTATAAAGTGGCACCGCACCTAGAAACGTATATCGAAATTCCATCGGATCGAATCTCATTTGATCAGGCCCCTGATATGAAAGCCCGTGAGATTACGGCCAAAACCATTCAACTGATTGAAACGGGGCAGTATCGCTTTGGTCGGGTCAATTTTCCCAATGGGGATATGGTGGGGCATACGGGGCATTTGGCAGCGACCATTCAATCACTCGAAACGGTGGATGCTTGTTTGGGCCAATTAATCGCCGCCATGGATCAGGTGGGAGGGGTGACTGTGGTGGTGGCCGATCATGGCAATGCCGATGATATGGGCCAGTGGGCTGAGGGTGTTTGGGTGCCTAAAACAGCCCACACCCTTAATCCGGTTCCATTTGTAGTGGTTGATTCTCAGCGGGGCGTCCGGCTTCAACGGGCGACTGTTTTAAACCCTGGGTTATCCAATGTGGCGGCCACGCTCTTGGTACTATTGGGGCTGTCCGTTCCCCATTATTTTGATCCACCATTGATGACGGTTTTGCCATGACATTGATGGGTATCAGTGCGGGGGAGGTATCGGGCGACCGGTATGGGGCTTTGTTGGCTACGGCCATTCAACGGTTGGACCCGACGATTGCCCTTGAAGGAATGGGCCATCTTGCCATGCAGGAAGCAGGGGTGCGTTGCCATGTGGATATTGCTACCCATTCTAGTATTGGGGTGTTGGATGTGATTCGGTCGTTACCCGCTGTGCTAGTTGGCATTTGGCGGATGGTGCGATGGATTAAACGAACCCCATCCATGACGGCTTTGATTTTGATCGATTGCCAAGGGGTCAATATGGTGTTGGCACGTGTGGCCAAGCGACAAGGGATTCCCGTTATTTATTTTATTGCCCCTCAAGAATGGCAATGGGGGACTGACTCGGGCGGGTCTCAGGTGGTGCGCTATACTGATTTATTATTAACTATTTTTCAGGAAGAAACCCAATTTTATCGTCGATTGGGTGGTCGTGTTATGTGGGTGGGGCATCCCATTTATGAGTTATCGAATAGCCATTTACCTGAACAACGGGGGCATTCCTTAATTTTGGCGGTTTTTCCAGGATCGAGGGTTCAAGAAATGACCTTAACGTTTCCGGTTTTATTGGATGCGGCGACACGCTTATTAAAGCGGGGCGTTATTCATCAAATTGTGGTCTCGGTGGCGACCCCCTTATTGAAACATCGGATTGAATCGGTGGTGGCCCGATATGGGGTTTCCGTTTTATATTGGGAACGTTCTTCCGATGAGTTAATCCGCCAAGCCACCCTATCACTGGCTTCATCGGGAACGGTTACGTTACAACATGCGGTGTTGGGGACACCTTGTGTGGTTGGGTATCGATTTGGGAGTTGGTCGTATCGGGTGGCCCAGTGGGTATTGGGCAAACGGCGGGATCGGATTCCATTTATGGCCTTACCTAATTTACTGTTAAATGAAGAGATTATGCCTGAGTTTTTTCAAGATCGCTGTCGAGCCGACGATATCGAGGCATCGGCATTGCAAATCATAACAGATGCGGGTGTTCGGGATCGATTATTATGGGGGTATCAACGGGTTCGAGACCGATTGGGGGAATCGGGGGCTATCGATCGTGCGGCAAGGGCCATCGTCGCCAAGGCGTGGTATTAGGCTGGTATTACTTGGGGTATAACGGGGGAAGTGTGGGTGGGCATTGGGTTTAAAGTGGATATTGTGGGGGGGGTATGGTAGTGTCTGCTCATGTTAGTTCATCTCCTTGATATTGGTAACACCACCATTCATTGGGCTACCATTGAATCGGGCGATACATTGCATTCACCCGTATTCAATCAAGGGTCGCTTTTAACCGAGGAAGCCCCGAACTGGTTGGCGACGCCCCCTTTTTCTCATCCAGACAAGGTGGTGGTTTCGAGTGTGGTTCCCCAATTGGATCCGATGATTGATCGGTTGGGTTGGACGCGACTTACCGACTCCGATATACCCTTATCCATCAGGGTGCCATTTCCGCAGACAGTGGGGGCTGATCGATTGGTCAATGCATTGGGTGCGTATGCCCAATGGGGTGGCCCAACGGTGGTTATTGATTCAGGAACCGCAACCACCTGTTGTTTGATAGATGGGGATGGGGCTTATAGTGGGGGGGTCATTTTTCCTGGGATGGCCAGTTCCGCCAAGGCATTGGCCCAACATACCGCAAAATTGCCACATATTACATTACAAGTTATCCCCGATTGGATTGGGGTTACCACCGAATCAGCCATGGCGATTGGGGTGGTTCGTAGCCATCTGTTGGCCTTGTCTGGGTTTATTCAATATTATCGAAACAAATGGCCCCGATTAACGGTGATTGGCACCGGTGGTGGGTTGTCGACCATCCATTCTCAGTTGGATTTAGATGGGTATGACCCTTATTTGTGGATAAAAGGCATCAAAGTGATCTTAAATCCAGCGTTGTCTCTTTACAGCTTACCCCCTGTGGAGTAAGGTGTAGTTATTATATAAAAGGAGTTAGGTGATATGGATTTAAAGGAAATTAAACGGCTAATTGAAATGGTCGAATACGCCAAAATTTCCCATTTTAGTATTGAGTACGATAATAAAAAAATCGAAATCAAAAAAGAATCCATGCCCATTTTGTCTCCATCTAGTGTGGTAATGTCGCCGGTTTCGGTTCCTTCCACCCCAGTTGAATCGTCGTTACAGTCTGACCGATTGCCTGATCACGATCCACTCCTAATACCCATTAAGTCACAAATGGTTGGTACATTTTATACATCTCCGAGTCCCGATTCCCCGTCTTTTGTCAAAGTAGGGGATCGAATTGAGATTGGAAAAGTAGTCTGTATCATTGAGGCTATGAAGTTGTTTAATGAAATTGAGTCTGAAATTTCGGGGGTTGTTGAAAAGGTTTGTGTAAGCAACGCAGAAAGTGTTGAATACGGTCAGGATTTGTTTTTAGTTCGGATCGGATGACCACCCGTCGTTGGCAATTTATTCAGCCTCAGCCAGATTTGGTTAGGCAAATTTCTGGGGTTACGACACTTTCCCCACTGATTGTTCAGATTTTATTAAACCGCAATATTCGATCCATAGATGGTATTCATTCTTTTTTATCACCCACGATTGAGCCATTGGGGACCCTTGATCTTCCTGATTTGCCGATTGCACTGGCCATTATTCAGCAAGCGATTCAGAATCAAACGCCCATCTTGGTTTATGGGGATTATGATGTTGATGGAATGACATCAACGAGTATGATGGTGGATGTTCTTCGCAAATTGGGTGCATCCGTGATGTATTATTTGCCCAATCGATTTAAAGAGGGCTACGGGCTTACCCACGATATTATTCCAACCATGCTAACCCATCAAATTGGATTATTAATTACGTTAGATTGTGGCATTACCAATGTTAGTGAAATTCAGGCGATTAAATCCCAAACCCAAGCCACTGTGTTGGTATTAGATCACCATACCATTCCAGATCCACTGCCACCGGCAGATGCGATTGTGAATCCCAAAGCCTTGCCACCGCATCACCCATTGTATTTATTATGTACGGCTGGCTTGGTTTATCATGTGGTGATGGCATTGGTTAACATGTACGGGTATCCCATCCATGTTCCAGATTATTTGGATTTGGTTGCCTTGGGAACCATTGCGGATGTGGTTCCCTTAATTGATGAAAATCGCCGATTGGTATTTCATGGGTTACCCAAGTTGTCGGCAAAAAACCGATTGGGGGTACGGGTTCTTTTGGATGTGGCAGGATTTTCAAAATCATTGATTACAACCCGAGATGTTGGCTTTGTTATCGCCCCACGTTTGAATGCAGCTGGACGGTTGGCCAGTGCCATGATGGGGGTTAAATTGCTTTTATCAACGGACCCAACAGAAGCCCTTGAGGTGGCACGAACCTTGCAACAAATGAATGAGGATCGGCAGGCCATTGGTATTTCGATGTTACAAGAATCGATTCAGCAGGCAAAAATGCAGGTTCCTCACCAAAAAGTGATTGTGGTACATGGGGTTAATTGGCATTCGGGTGTGATTGGGATTACGGCATCTCGCTTGGTTGAGCAATTTAATCGCCCCGTGATTATGATTGCCGAGAAAGATGGGGTGGTACGTGGGTCGGCTCGCACAACGGGAAGTGTTAATGTGTATGAGCTATTGGCGTCTTGTCAGGGGCACTTTCAAAAATTTGGGGGACATCGAGAGGCAGCTGGGTTCAGTTTGCTTCCTGAACAAGTAGATGGGTTTAGGGCAGATCTCTATTCCGTCGCCAATCAACAAATTCAAGACCAAGATTTATCCCCAATTATTAGAATTGATGCCACCATTTCACCCTCACAACTGACCTTGGCTTTTGCAGAAGAATTAAGTTCATTGGCCCCATTTGGGCAAGGAAATCCGGCCCCCATTTGGTATTGTAACCAATTAAAGCCAGTTGAATTTAAACGTGTCGGCTCTGGGGATCATTTGAAATTGACCCTCATTGATGCCACAGGAAAAATAGCCATTGATGCCATTGGATTTGGTTTGGGCCCCAAAATTACACATTGTTATCAAGCTTCAGTAGAATTGGTATTTACGCTTGAAATTAATGAGTGGCGGGGTAATGTTTTGCCGCAGTTGCAATTATTAGATATTCGATGAAAACCGATCATTCATTTGAGCAATTAAATGAGGTCATTCAGAAATATCTACCCGAATCGGATGTGGGCTTAATTGATACAGCGTACCATTTTGCAAAAAAAGCCCATGAGCACCAACGTAGAAAATCGAATGAGCCATATATTGTACATCCTTTGGAAGTGGCGTATATCTTGGCTGAGCTTGAACAAGATGCCCCCACTATTTGTGCGGGGTTATTACACGATACACTGGAAGATTGTGAGGTAAAGCCAGATGATATTGCACGCTTATTTGGTTCTGATGTCTTGCGATTGGTTGAAGGTGTTACCAAATTAGGTAAAATTTATTTTGACTCATCTGAAGATGAGCAGGCAGAAAATGTAAGGAAAATGTTTTTGGCAATGGCCCAAGATATTCGGGTTGTGATTATTAAGTTAGCCGATCGGTTGCACAACATGAGAACCCTTAAATTTTTATCCAAAGAACGGCAGTTATCGATTTCACGTGAAACGAGAGAAATTTTTTCACCTTTGGCACATCGATTGGGAATGTGGTCGTTGAAGTGGGAGTTGGAGGATTATGCATTTTATCACTTACAACCGGATGATTTTCAACAAATTAAGCAGTTAGTGTCTACTCGGCGAGAGCAACGAGAACAATATGTGAATCAGTTAATTCAACAATTAAATATGGTTTTGAAGCCAACAGGTATTGAATTTCGTGTGTTCGGTCGCCCCAAGCATTTTTATAGTATTTATAAAAAATTAACCATCCAAAACTTGGCTTACGATGAATTGTATGACACATTGGGCATTCGGGTGTTGGTCCATTCGATTCGAGAATGTTATGAGACACTGGGTGTGATTCATTCTGAATTTAAGCCATTGGCAGGACGTTTCAAAGATTATATCGCCATGCCCAAGTCTAATTTATATCAATCTTTACATACAACCGTGATGGGCCCAGAAGGGAAACCGGTTGAAATTCAAATTCGAACCCATGACATGCATCAAATTGCAGAATACGGCATTGCGGCACATTGGCGATACAAGGAAGGTGGAACGCCCCATTATTTTGATGCCAACTTTGCTTGGATCCGACAGTTGGTGGAGAGTGAAAAAGAAGGGTTTCGTTCATCCGATTTTTTGCAAAATTTAAAGCTTGATTTGGTCATTGATGAGGTATTTGTGTTTACTCCCAAAGGGTTGGTTCAGGTATTACCCAAGGGATCAACCCCATTGGATTTTGCCTATAAAATTCACACTGAAATCGGCCATCGTTACATTGGGGCTAAAATCAATAGTCAAATTGTGTCATTAACCACCCCCTTACAAAATGGGGATCGGGTGGAAATTTTAACTCAAAAACATCCCCAGCCGAAAATTGACTGGTTGACAGTGGTGGTTACACGACAGGCAAAAACCAAAATTAAGCAGTGGTTTAAACGTGCTCATCAACAAGAGGCCATTCAGTTAGGAAAGGATAAAATTGAAAAAAGTATGCTTCTAATGGGGTGGGTAGCCAAGGATGCCTGGTCTCAATTGGGTGTGGATACGTTGTTGAGTGAATTTAAAGTGTCTAAACTGGATGAGCTGTATATGGGCATTACCCATGGTGATCTATCCATTAAATCGGTGGAGGCGGTGTTACGACGCTTGTTATGCCCAGCCCCCACTGTGCTTAGACGTCCCAAAAAGCCAGTTGCTACTCAGTCTTCGGTGACTGTTTTGGGTGAAACCAATATTCAAACCGGATCGGCACGATGCTGTAATCCGATTCCGGGGGACCCAATTATTGGTTATATCTCTGTGGGACGGGGTGTGATTGTTCATCGGAATGATTGTGTATCGATTGCCAATTTATCTGCGGCGGATAGGGTGCGATTGGTCGAGGTGGAATGGTCACATCAAGCGAGCATCAGCCGAGCCATATTGATGATACAGGCGTTTGATCGAATTGGTATTTTGGAGGATATTGTTCATGCTATTTCCTCGTCGCGCACCAATATTAGTGAAATTAAGACCAAAACCATTAAATCAGGCGGTAAAATGCGAGCTGTGGTTGCCATTGATGTAATGGATACCATTCATTTAAATCGAGTTAAAGAATCATTGTTGCAAGTAACGGATGTATTGTCTGTTCAACGCTTGCTCAAATGAGGGTTATTACCGCTACATCCAATCTGAATAAGGTAAGGGAAATTGCCCAAATATTGTCTTTTTGTGAGGTGATTGGGTATCGTGATTATTTTGGGTATTCCCATGAGTGCATTGAAGATGGGGAGACCTTTGAGCAAAATGCGGTTAAAAAATTAACAGTGGTACCACCGGTTTCTGATTTTATTTTATCCGATGATTCGGGTTTAGAGATTATGGCATTGAATGGTGAGCCGGGTGTATATAGTGCCAGATACGGTGGGGATGATATGACCGATGTCATGAGGTGCCATTTGGTGTTACAGAGAATGGCCATGATGACGAATCGAGAGGCGCGGTTTGTGTGTGTGATGGCTTTGCGGGATCCGTTAGGGAATATTACGATTAAACGGGGTGATTTAGATGGGTATATTGCCAATGATTATAATGGGGATAATGGGTTTGGGTATGACCCAATTTTTATTCCAAGGGGGTTTGATTGCACATTGGCAACTGTATCACCTACGGAAAAGAATGCCATGAGTCATCGAATGCGGGCACTAATGGGGATAGGTGAGTATATAAGGAAGTGGGGCGTTCCCCCCCACACCCCCCCTGAACCAATTTGATAGCGGGCACTGCGTGCCCGCACCCGCCTTAAGGGCTACGCCCTTAAGAATCCTAAGGGGGTACGCCCAATTAATGAGGTTCAAAGGGGCTTTCCCGCTGGGTGTTGGGTTACTAAGGGCGAAGCCCTTAGTCAAGGGGTGTGGGGACCGAAGGTCCCCACATTTCAATTCATATTCCCTCCCCAGAGGGGAGGGAGCATCATGATATTTTTTTATGTGAGTGCGTTCCCCCCTCACACTCCCCCCTGAACCAATTTGACTTGGGGATCTTCGATCCCCAGACCCCAAAACCAAGGGGCGAAGCCCCTTTCATTCCCGAGGGAGAACGCCCAATTAATGGGGTTCAAAGGGGGCTCTGCCCCCTTGGCGGGGCTGGGCGCGCAGCGCCCATATTCTATCTTTGGGTTCCTAAGGGCGAAGCCCTTAGTCAAGGGGTGTGGGGCCAAAAAATAAAAACAGGTCCCCACATTTCAATTGCCATATTGGCGATATTAAATCGGTAAATAAGTGCTGAGAATACTGGGTAAACTCACCACCCCCACCATAATCGCTAAAAATGCCCCCCCCACAATCCAAGGTAACGCCAGTACTAAAAACGACCGCACAAATGGAATGCCGTACGCTTTTACAACCATTAATTGGGTGAGCGTTAATACCCCAAATAGAATACTTAAAAATCCAATAGATCCGATATAATTGCTTCCGGGTAGACCAGCTTGTTGAATCATTTTAAATGGAACCAAGCCCCACAAATAAACTTGCGACATGCCTGTTCCAATTAATAATGACAATCGTGGCGCCGTATGACCCAATAATTGGGCACAAAAATCCAACACGATACTCTGACCGACCCAAACCAAGATATGAACCATTAAAAATAACACAATGCTGATGGGTGATAGTGCCATATTGGGTACCCAGAACATCAGACTCATCCCACCCCCCAATACCACCAACGCAACCAGCGATAAGGAGGGGCGACGGTTATCGATGACGGAAAGTGGGTTTAGAAAGGCACGGTAAATCCAATCCATAAATTATCGTGGAATACTTGGGGTACTAGTCAGTGGGTTTACTGTACTAGCCAAGCGCAATATTTTTGTTAAAAATGAACCGAATGATGGTTGTGCCTTTGACACAATGGGGGGACGTCCTTTAATCCCCACTTCTTTAGCGGCCAGAGAAATGGCAAATTCCATATTACCAATATAATCGATTAAATGATAATCAAGAGCTTGTCGCCCACTAAATACTTGGCCTTGAGCAATCGCAATGGCATTGGGGGTGGGTATGCCACGACGTTCAATTAAAGTGGTAATGAATTGGTCGTGAATATCGTCTAATACACCCTGAATTAATTTTTTTTCATCCAAGGAGGCAGGTCGCCAACTCGATAACATATCTTTATATTTTCCACTTTTATAGGTAACGTTGTCGATACCATAACGACGAGGAACTTCGGTAAAATCCATGTTTTGCATAATGACACCAATCGAACCAACAATACTGCCGGGATTGGCAACGATTTTGGATCCAGACATCGCAATCCAATAGGCTCCAGATGTTCCCATATCGGAAATAGAAACAATAACCGGTTTTTTAAGCGTGGTGCGGATACGGGTAATGGCTTCGGAAATTTCTTGTGATGCCCCAACTGTGCCACCGGGACTATTAATTCTTAATACAATGGCCTTGACCCTAGGGTCTGTAACCAAGGCATCCAATTCGGCTAATACGGCATCAGAGCCATCTGGGCCAAAAGCAGGGCTACTACTAGATCCCGAAATGGGTCCGTTAATACTAATTAAGCCAACGGCAGGACCCATCCATTCTGGATTGCTTGAATTGGTTGGGGGGCTTTTTAATAATAACAATACACTGGATAATAAAAACAAACACACAATAACCGCACTGATAATCCACTCTTTGTATTTTAGCATCTTTGTATTTAATCACGAATCATCCATTCAAAAAAGAGGCGATTGTCTGCTTTTTAAAAAAAACCACTTTTTTCATTGCTCTTTCAGATTATGGGGCCATGATGACTCGCTTACATGACATCTCCACCGAATGAAAATAGGGCGGTATCACGCATGCCGGCTATACCCCGCTATCCATCGATATTGATTATATTGATTAGTAATGAAGTTTTTAGTTTACTATATTTACTTCTCAATTCTTTCGATCGTTTTTCAATCATATATTGTTCCAATATGATCCATTTATTCTCTAGTACAAGGAAATCAATGATACTATTTGTAACTTTTTTTCTATCAAATGCTTTCATTTTTTGGGAGGGGCTTTGTGGCTGATACCATTTTTAATTGGTTTGGCATTACCGAGGGGGCAACCCAAAAGACACCAATGGATGATGTTTTATCCCTCTTTCAGGGGGTCGGAAATGCCGTATCCACATTATTGGGATGTTCTGACACATCCAGAAAACCCGCTAGCCCCTCTAAAAACAATAGAATTCCGACACATCCGAGCCAGTCCATCAGCCCTACAATCGTAAATCGGGGCCCCAACAAAGATTCATTGCTACCTCCACCATCGATTGGATTTAAAGTGAATGATGGGCGTGCTTTTCGACTGCCGGTCTGCACACATCAGAATTATTCATTACAGCGTGTTGCGACACAATTGAATCAGCAATTACATGCTATTTTTGTAATCATTAAAGAACGTTTACAGCCGTTACATAATCATAATCCAAATCGTTTTAAACCTGTTTTATCTAAAGTATCTAGATTTTTAGTGAATTATGTTTGGGAGTCCTCCGATATCCAAGTAAGTAACCCCACCATGGTTATTGGGAAGCCATCCTCGATCACGGGTATTATCGACCTACTGAATCATGCTTTAACCTGTATTCATCAGTTTTTTAAGAACAATCCCCCATTGACTTCTAATGGTGACTGGGATCAGATTAGTCAATTGAAGCGTCAACAAGACGGCATTTCCGATATATTAGCTTCGGTTCAGCGGCTAAATGAGTACGAGGATGATCGTTTCCCGCCATGCGGTGACTTCGATAGTGGTAATGTGAGGCGTTCGATGGACCTGACCGTTGCTACCGCAGTGCCGATACCTAACCCAACTCTCAATCCAAAGGACGTTCAAGATGACGAGTTAGCCAGTAAGGTATTAGGGAAATGTGTCCCTCCAAAAGAGGCTCTCCAATTGTATTCGAAAGATTTAGGGAGTCACACCATGGGACCCGTTCACATGAGTGTCTCACCGAGGCCGGTAGTCGTATTGGCGTATGAAGACCCAAAGCCATTCGTACGCAATGCTATTTCAAAAGTAAAGCACTATTTAATGTCTCATCAAATTGACACTTGTAACGAGGAATTAGATGCAATACTTGGTCAGATGAATTCAAATGTGGATTCGTTAAAATCGACTACCCAGCATCGGCCTCAATCTTTACGGCCAGTTGCATGCCAAGAGGCTATTCGTTTAATTGATCGGACCATTGGGATTTTAAACGATCCCACCCAAGCTCACCTTCCAAACTTAGATCGAAATATTGCCGCTTTAAACAGAGTTCGAGGTGTTTTATTAAGTAGGATTTAATTAACAGGATGGATTTTGTCATGGATGGGTTGTTTGACCAACAAGATTAGCTGGGATTGGGTGGTGGTTAATTCGGTATAGCATGGCCATTTTTCACAGGATGATGACAGGTGTTGATGAAGGCTTTTTTTGGCCCTTACTAAGTTGCTGTGGTTGGCAGATGTTGGGGGTAACGTGAGATGCTGTGGAGAAAAATCTCGTTTCATGAGAATAACATCGGGCTCTTTTTCCCACGAGTTAAATAATCCTGTATACGAAATAATGGTCCATGATGTTGGGTTATCGGGAACAAATAAGTCACTTGGGGAATATACCAATATGCGTTTGCCACGAGCCAAATGGGTTAAACTGTCTAATAATCCGTTGTAGTACGCCATTTGTTGGTAATAAATATTGCTTTGGGTTCGTTTGGAATAGGCCACCATCCGAGTAATGGTGGGGGGCAATAAATATACCCATGCCACGATCCCACTTCCCATTAACGTGATTAGGGTAGAAATCATGCCCCATGAAAGGTTGTGGCGAGTCCAACTCCGAAGGGCAGATTCAGTTAACATGCTGATTCCAATCACATATAAAATCATCCCAATATATACATAATACCCCGATAATCGATGAGTGCTACTTATAATCAGAAAGCCCCATAACCACGCCATTCCAATTAATCCAATGGGGATGATGAATGGGATAACCGCTGAAAAGTCGTGAGATTGCGCTGATTGTTTTTTTTTAAATGTTAAGTATTGCCATCCCAATAGACAACTGCTTGATACTAGAATCAGTATGGCAACGGTGCTAGGAATATTTAAATAATCATGGATGATATAAGGGGGCCACGATCCAATGGTAATACGGGTATCATCAAGCCCGTGTCCTGATCCCAGCAGTGTCCATCGTGTCCAAATGATGAGTCCAATCGGAAATTTTAAAGCAATGAATGGAACCGCCACCGCCCAGCCCATCAAAAAAGTCCCCAGCGTTTTGATTAAGATCACGGCCTTTAATCGGGCATCTGCACCATAAATGGTAAGGTAGCGATGAAGTCCCATTAAGCCTATCCCCAATATGATTGGGCATGCTGTATAGCCCAATACGAGCCAATGAGTAGGTATTAGGGTGTCGAGCCCAGGTATATTTTTAAGAAGTAACCGAATGGGGGTTGCCTGAGTTCCTTGTATGAGCAAGTAGATGCCGTAGCAGATATTAAATAAAGCGAGTAGCCTGCCCCCCCTGTTCCATACGGTATGGGTCACCCGATTGAACCAAGATAGTTGGGGTAGTGGAATCCATTTAAATGATTCAGTATGTAAGCAATAGCCCATGAGTGCCGCGATTGGTATGATAAATAATGTGGATATCTTTAAGCCGAAAGCGATTCCTAAAAAAAACCAATAATACCCAAATTGATAATGATGCCGCTTGGCTAACATCAAAAACAAGGCAATGAACACTAGTTGAAATGGTTCAGGTTTCGGTAAGGTTAAGTAATAGGGGGTTGATGGTAAAACGAGTAGCGTCATGAATGTGATGCCTCGCAACGTCCATGATTGAATATGAGTGGTTATTAATAGAAGCATGCCCATTAAAAGGGCAACGGAAACCGTGATGCGTGTTGCAATAATTTGTCCACTGATTCCATTTATTTTTTCGGGAAAATAAGATGTTAGGGTCAAGATATTATAAAACAGTCGCCCATATCGATGATCTTTTCCATCAATGATACCGTGTATCAATGATGATAGGTTGGGGGGGTGTAAAAGGCTACGTACGCCGTCAAACGATATGAGCTCATCAAGATCGAGGGATAACATGTAACGCCCTCCCGCTAGATCACGATTGGCCTGTATACTTAAATATAAAATGAAAATCAAGCTACTAACTAATAATAAACCACCGATTATGCGATCTACATGAGTGGCATGATTTCGCAAAACTCGGATGATCTGCTTGATACGAATGGTCCAACTTGAATGCCACTGATTGCTATTCATAATCACGGTTGCCTGGGGTCCTTACCCTCTCCAGACTTCAAATTGTAAATGGGGGGTGGGGGTTGATAATTGTTGACACCTAAAGCGAGGTGGCAGTTTGGGAAAAAAGCAGTCGACGGTGTGGTGAGATAAAATGCGCGTGATGTAAATATCATCCAGTCGATGATGATCAATGGCTACCTGATACAATCGGGCTCCCCCTATTACAAAGGTTCGATACGCATTTTCGATACTAGCCAAGCCCAATGCATGTTCCAGACTTTTTGCAACCAGTACGTTGTCATTGGTGAGTTGGGTGCTTACCACAATATTAAGACGCTTGGGCAGGGGGCGTTTGGGGAGAGATTCCCATGTTTTTCTTCCCATAATAATGGCATTTTGTTTTCCATCAGGGGCTGTTTGTGTGAGTCGTTTAAAATAAGCCAAATCGTCAGAATAATGCCATGGCAATTGGTTTTGAATACCAATGCCCTGTTGGGTTGATTCCATGGCTACAACCATTGAAAATCGGGCGGGTGTTATGATGCCCATGAGATGTTTTTTAGATGGATGAATAGACGGGTGTTGGGCTGAACGGGATCTCTGAAGGCAATTTTATCCACAGATACAAGCTGAGATGCCAGTTGCGATTGGTGTTCGTAGAGTCGGATGGTGAGTCGCTTGGCTTCACAAACGATGGCTTGGGTGTCGTCGCGAATAATCTCGGCGTCTGCGGTAATGGTGGTATGGGTTAAGCCACTCCGTAATCCAAATATCAAGATACTATCTTCCATGGCTTGTAATTGCATGACCCCCATCATAATGGGTTTGTCGGGAAAATGGCCCCGAGTTAGTGGATGCGAGGCGGGGAAAGTATAATCAGTGACGAAGGTATTGGTTGTAAAGTGTCGAACATGATGGACCCATACCATGGTGGGATCTCGATGAAACAATGTGGTGGGGATGGGGGTGTTTTCGGTTAGCAGGGGAGTGTTGCCCAGTTTGCTAGTGGGGGTGCCACCCAATTTTAAGGGGTCAATAATATAGGCCATTAAATGGCCTGTGGCGACCGTTGTGTTTTGGCAGGTTAGGGTGGCCTGGCAGCGGATAAAGCCCCCTTTTTCCTTCCCTTTTAGTACAATCCCCGTTAATGGGGTGTTAATGAGCCATGGATGGTGAACCACAAATTGGCCAATACTCGCAAATACAATGAGGTGTTCCCGATTGTATTCGGTACAAACAATCGAGGCCAAGGCTGCAATTTCCATGTAGACACTGGGCAGTAGGGTAAGTCCGAGTTGGGTGGTTTGAAAGAAGAGGGCGCGTGGGTCTTGATCGGATATGGTGAGGGATAAGGTGCCTCGAATATGGTCAGGCAATTTTTCCATGATGACTGAATCAATTAACACATTTTCAAATCGGTGTTCAATTCGATCTAAAATTTGATTGCCATGAAATGCGGTGGTTAAGGCTGAGTTCATTGATCGATCACCGATCGCAATTTAATAAGAGCGGTGTTTAACAATCGGGATATATGCATTTGAGATAAATTGAGTCGTTCCGCAATTTCTGCTTGTGATAACCCACGATAAAATCGTAAGAAAACAATGCGTTGGTCACGTCTGGATAGGTGAGACATGGCTTGGCGCAACGTCACTCGATTGAGCAATAATTGTTCGGTTTCATTACTCCCTAAATTATCAACCACGCTACTTTGACTGGATTCATGACTGGATTGTCCCGTGTGGGCTGGTGCATCAAGTGAAACAACGGTGCTACTTTGCCAAGCTTCGATACTTTCGAGTACCGTTTCATCGGATAATTCCAAGGCATTGGCAATTTGTGGGATAGTGGGGCTGACCCCATTTTGTTGGGATTCACGAATGTACTTTTTAATTCGAGAATATTGTTCTTGCAGTTTTCGAGGCACTTTTAATAAGCTACGTTTATCTCTAAAATAATGTTTAATTTCGCCAATGATATTGGGGGTTGCGAATGTGGCAAAATCAACGGCTTTGGCAACTTCGAATCGCTCCAGTGATCGCAATAATCCCAATGTTCCAATTTGCACTAAATCATCAATATCATCCCGATTAAAAGCCAATTTTCTTGCAATATATTCAACCAATGGCATGTATGCTTGTACCAAGGCATCTCGCACACTGGTGTCGCCTTTTCCAAAATATAGACTTACCAGTGTGTCTTTATCCATGGTCACAGGCAACCCTTTTCGATAATGTGTCATCGACCAAATCCTTTGAGTAATAAAAACAATAATTCTTGAGAAATATGGTTATTCCCTTTGTAAATTTAAATTAAACAACAACACTGTAATATTTCAGTTGAAATCGAATAATCAGGGTATCACACTGAATATGAATTCATCAATTTATGCATGAATCATGACCGATTTGGATGAGTGGGTATGTCAGGGGATATACAACCTAAATGGGAACTTGGAATTAATAGCGTTTTCGGGCACGATCCAATTCTCGTTTTACTTCGCGGTCTTTGATAGCGGCTCGCTTGTCAAATAATTTTTTGGATTTGGCTAACCCCAGCTTGACTTTGACTCGATTTTTAGAAAAATACAGTGCCATAGGAACAATGGTGTATCCTTTTTCACGGACACGTTCCATCCATCGATTGATTTGGGTGCGAGATAACAATAATTTTCGATTTCGTCTGGGGTCAATTTTAACATGGGATGAATGGCTATATTCCTGAATGTAGGCATTTAATAGCCACATTTCGTTGCCAATGACTTGGGCATAACTTTCTGCAATTCTGACGTGACCTTGGCGAATGCTTTTAACTTCTTGTCCGACTAGTACCAAACCGGCTTCAATGGTTTCGGTAATTTCGTAGTCAAATGTTGCACGACGATTTTGGGCAGATGGCGTACTCATAGTTGAAGTGTATGTATTTAATGATGAATGTTCAACCCGTTGTTTACTTTTTTTGGGGGTTCAAAGGGGGCTTCGCCCCTTGAGGTGGTGGGCACTGCGTGCCCACTCTATTTGAACCCCACCCTGACCCTCCCCTAAAGGGTAGGGAAGAAGAATTGTAATGTGGGGACCTTCGGTCCCCACACCCCAGACAAGGGGGCGAAGCCCCCTTTGAACCCCCTAAACTGGGCGTGCTCCCCAGGGATTCTTAAGGGCGGAGCCCTTAAGAATCTTCGGGTCCAGGGGCTTCGCCCCTTTAAGCGGGTGCGCAGCACCCGCTATCCTAATTTTCTCCCTCCCCTCTGGGGAGGGTTGGGGAGGGGTTAAAATCCCCTAACCTCGGTGGGTGCGGGCACGCAGTGCCCGCTTGATTTTATCCCACCCCTTACCCCTCCCAGGAGGGGAATTAATATTGAGTGGGTGCTGCGCACCCACACCCGCCTTAAGGGCTACGCCCTTAAGAATCCCTAGGGGCACGCCCAGTTTGGGGGTTCAAGGGGGCTACCGCCCTTGGGGTTCAAAGGGGGCTACCGCCCTTGGGGTTCAAAGGGGGCTACCGCCCTTGGGGTTCAAAGGGGGCTATCGCCCTTGGGGTTCAAAGGGGGCAGCCGCCCCCTTGTCTGGGGTCTGGGGATCGAAGATCCCCAGAATCTATCTCTTACTCCCTCCCCTCTGGGGAGGGTTGGGGAGGGGTTAAAATCCCCTACCCTTGGTGGGTACTACGTACCCACATTCACCAAGGGCACGTAGGCCCCTTGGAACCCCCTAGGGGCGGGGAGCCCCTTTAAAATTCATAGTAGCGTCATGCGAATGGCGTCGCCGGCCTCCACTACTCGTAGTAAGTAGAGTTATATGGTCCTTCTTAAAAGAAGCCCATGACGTATTTGTTCGATAATCAGGTACCAATTGAGATTCCACTTTTTTAAAAAATTCTTTGCATAACGGTGCTATGGTAGGATCTTTAGAATGATTTCGAATCACCTTGTTTAATTCCGCATCCAAATGACTCATGACCGTAAAAATTGCTTCTAAAAATGTAGATTTATCCTTAGATAATTCTTGGTCTGCTAATTTAAGGAGCAGTTCAAAACTACGTATTTGGGTACTTTCAAAATATTGAAACTTGTTCACTAATGCCTGAAACTGCTTGAGTGAGGGATGATGGATGTCCCCTCTTGCATGCGGCGGGCTAGCCAATGTTCCGGCTGTTGGTACATGACGATCCCCGTCAGGCATGAGTGGGTTAATAACAGATGCTTTGACTTCTCCACCTTGCACCAATTTAGCAAGATCCCCCGTTGCTTTGCTCCACCAATCCCCATCTTGCATTTTTTGGCCGGGTGGGCTGGGTTCACTTGCGAATAATCTTTCTTCCCAGCGTCTTGTGTCTGCGGAATCATTGGAGAGGCTTGGTTTGGATGCAAATAAACCGGTGAATGATGACCACGCATTTTTTACACTACTTATAATTTGAGCTGGTGCTGGAGGACTAGCGGATGCACTCGCAGGATAGGTGGTGGGCATAGGACTAGTTGGCCTAGGGGAAGCGGCCGGACTAGTTGGCCTAGGGGCAGGGGCCGGACTAGTTGGCCTAGGGGCAGGGGCCGGACTAGTTGGCCTAGGGGCAGGGGCTGGACTAGCGGACCTAGGGGCAATCTGAACCTGTGTTGGGGGTAGTGTCGATAGGTGGATTTTACCATCTTTCATGCCAATGTAGGCGTGATTATTTCCCCCATGTATATAATGCTTTTGTTTGAAGGTCATGTAATCATTTAAAAATCTTTTTAATTCTTCATTATTATTAACGTGTGTTCCCGGATAAATGGTGACATAAAATGGGCGGGTAGACCCCAATCTTAATTCTTTGATTGACGGATTGGGACTCTTATTTTGTGTCAATGCGTCAAATATGGAATTGGCTTGGCGAACATCCGCATTGACACCATGTACGGCTATTTGATAAACAGGCGGTAAATCGGAAAAAAATGATTGTCCTAAAAAAATGGGTACAAATGCACTTCGTATCCTCGTTCGATTTGTTTGCCTTGATGATACACTTTGACCCAATCTAGTACATGGCGGTACAGAAACGGTTGGTCGATTTACTTGCATAATAAAAACCCCTTTTTTATCATAAATTTTTTGATTAAATTGTTGGATGAATCGATCAGAATTGAATGTCTTTTTTAGGAAGGTACCGTTATTTTACATATATTATTTTAAATTGCAACTGTTTTTATCAATGTATTTTGGTTTTCTCTAATAAAAGCAGTAGGGTTGACCATAGGTTGTTTTTGATGGCTGATATTAAATAACCCATTCTAGAATGGGGGTAGTTTCACGAAATTGACCTATCGCCTTCATCACTTTCTAACCATTTGAATTGGCATGTAAGTGGGAGGTATGTTATAACTTTTACTAATGTCACTTGGGATGTTCGATATTCAGCAAGCACAACAGCAATTAACCTCGCATGGGCTTTTAAACGGGGCGATTCAAACCCACTCTGACTTGAAACTATTTATGCAATATCATGTGTTTGCGGTATGGGATTTCATGAGTCTCCTTAAAACGTTACAGCATCATGTGGTGCCATCGGGGTATTGTTGGATGCCAATAGCACCTCAACAGGCGTCAGTGGCACGTATGATTAATGAAATTGTATTGTGTGAGGAAAGCGATTTATCCCCCAATGGCGATACTAGCATGAGTCATTTCGATTTGTATCTGTTGGCCATGAATGAAATTGGGGCAAATACCCAGCCCATTTTGGGGTATTTAAATCGGGTACGAGAAACCAATCAAATTACGGGTGCACCCAACGTTGTGCAACCATTTATATCCACCACCTTTCGTGCCATTGAAATGGGCCCTCATTGTGCCGCTGCTTCATTTTGTTACGGTCGAGAAACCATGTTGCCTATATTATTTAAACAAATACTAACCCAGCTTGAATTATCTCCCATTCAAGCCCCTACCTTTCATTATTATCTGGATCGGCATATTCAAGTAGATGGGGATGAGCACGGACCCATGGCGGAGTCGCTGGTGTTGCATTTTTGCCAACAGGATGATCAAAAACGACAAGAAGCCCATCAAGCTGCCATGGATGCCATTCAAGCTCGTTCCTACTTATTTGATTGTATTCTTGCTGAACTGAACCCATGAACCCAATTGGGCGGGTTTTAAAGGGGTGGCAACATGAATGGACATTTGTCTCTGTCGTCATAGGGGTATCGGTGTTATTGGGATGGCTATTATTACCCACTTATCCCTTTTCACATGATGGCATGGCATGGGTCCGATATATTGCAATTCATCAAATCCATCATGAATCGGGGCATCCAACTTATTTTTATGTGATGTGGATGGTTGAGGCCATTCTCAAATGGATTCACCCGGTATCCATCGCTACCTTGGTTAATGGGGTAACCATTGCCAGTTCGATTGGGGCGAGCTTGGCCATTTCTTGGGCGATTTTTGAATGGGGATTATGGAATGGGATTCGCATTCGATGGGGTGCCTTATTACCCTTTTTGTTATTTACCCCGTATTTGTTGCTTTTTAATCATACCATTGAGGTCTATTCGATGGGGGTGGCATGGGGGATGGCTGGGGTGGCTGCATATTTTCGATCGTTGCATCAACACCAATGGGGATGGCTATGTTTATCGGGTGTGTGCATGGCATTGTCTTTTGGGTGTAGTGTTACGGTGATTTTTATTTGGCTATGGTTGGGTGGGGTGACACTCTATTTCCCGCTTCCATGGCCAACCAAAGTGTCCTACATGGGGGCGTTAGCAGGCATGGTGTTGCTGGGAGTGGGGGTTTTATTTGCAAGTTTGTATTGGCTAGGATTGGTTCATTATCAGGGCTGGCATGAGTGGGTTCAATTTATGAGTGGGGGTGGGGGGGGGATCATGACCAATTCGATATCCAATAGCATCCAAAAAGTGCTCGTGATGGGGCTACTCATGGGCCCGTTATGGGTATTGGGGTGGCGGGCCTTTGGCGTATCGATTGGGAATCAATTGGGGCTGGGGTGTCGGATAGCATGGGGAATGGGTGTCATGATGATGGGTCTATTTGCATCGATGAATTTGGTGGCGTCAGCTGAACAATTGGTTATTGGGGCGGCCCTTTTGTTAATAACCACATGGCCACTCACACAGGAGTGGGTGGCTCAATACCGACTCAATTGGGGCATGTGGATTGTTGGGATCGTCAGTTGTTTGGTGTTAGGAATGGTATTTAATCGAAAAAGTCATGCGGTAGAAGCGGTGATGGGGTATTTGCAACAACACCCGTCCCCTTTGGTAATGTCACAGAGTTTTGTTACCTACATTCCGATGGCTACCCCCAGTCGAGCGGTGGCCATTTATGGATCGGAATTAGAGCAACTCAAGCGACATCATCCGAAGGCTGTGGTGATTGAGGTTGATGCGTTATTACCCTTATTTGTTCAACCAGATGAGATTGGTACAAAACAACGTATTCCGGTTAAAACCTTGCCATTTGAAGACATGCTTAAACGATGGATTCCGTTGCCACTGAGTTGGGGGCCTATTTATTGTGTGACCCTGCGGCACCCGTCGAAGACCCCATAACAGAAGAGGAGGGGCTTAGATTGGCTGTAGGGCGAGAATGGCTTGAATTCCCAATTCATATCCCATGACACCCAGACCGCTAATCGACCCCCGGCATACGGGTGCAATCATGGAATGTGCCCGAAACGATTCGCGGGCGTAGACATTCGAGATGTGAACTTCAATAACCGGGCAAGGTGAAATGGCGACAATTGCGTCTCGAATGGCCACACTGGTATGGGTGAAAGCCCCTGCATTGAGTATCACGCCCCGAGATGGGCGGGCCTCGTAAAGCCAGTCGATGATGGTTCCTTCATGGTTGGATTGATGACATTGGATGGGAACCCCATATTGCGTTCCCAATGCAACCCATTTGCCTTGAAGGGTTTCAAGGGTATCTGATCCATAAATGTCGGGTTGCCTGACCCCTAACGCATGTAAGTTTGGACCGTTAATGACCCATATCATCATTGATTCCCCATTCTTTTTAACATTGTTCGAACCGAATCTTCGGGTATGCCCGTCATCACGTCAACCACCCCGATACCAGAGGGTATGACCCAATGAATCTCATTGCCTTTATTTTTCTTGTCTCGGCGCATGATGTCAAGTAAGTCAGATATGGGCCATCCGTGTTGACAGGTTGTATCAAACCCCAATTTCTGTAATAACCCCTCAATTCGTTGGGTGGATTTGGGGTCTAGTAACCCCAGTGATTGTGCCATTTGAGACACGCCCACCATGCCCAAGGCAATGGCTTCGCCGTGGGTGTAGTGTTGATACCCCGATACAGATTCTAGGGCATGGCCCAATGTATGCCCGAAATTGAGGGTGGCCCTTAATCCAGATTCTCGTTCATCTTGGCTCACAACCTTGACTTTATCCCCAATGGATCGGGTAATGACATGTTGCCATAATTCGGGGTGTTCATGGGGTTGATAGGATGCAAACGAGTGAGCATGGGTTTCGAGATATTTGAATAATCCAGCATTCCCAATCACGCCATATTTTACAATTTCAGCCAACCCCGATTTAATTTCTCGTGGGGGTAAGCTGGATAATACCGATTGATCGGCAATGGTGACATGGGGCTGATAAAAAGTGCCCACCAAATTTTTGGCACGTGGGTGGTTGACACCTGTTTTACCACCAATGGCTGAATCTACTTGGGCCAAGAGGGTGGTTGGAATTTGGACGTAGCGAATCCCCCGCATATAAATAGAAGCGGCAAACCCTACCAAATCTCCGATCACACCGCCCCCTAAAGCCACCAAGGTATCATGTCGATCCAGTCCCCACTGGGTTAATTGGGTCATGATATGGTCCACCATATCCCATGATTTACTGGGCTCACCCGATGGGATGAGTAATGGATGAATGGTCAATCCGGCGTCTTGGAGCGTGCTAAAGGGTTCGAGCAGGTGGCTGAGTTCGGGATGGGTGATGACTACGATTTTGGAGCCGGATAAATAGGGGGGTAAGATGGTGGGCATTTTATCCAATAACCGATTGCCGACCAAAATGGGATATGAGCGAAATTGAATTTTTAATTGAATGGTTTTCATGGGGTCTCCTTGTCTTGAATGGGAACGAGCCAAAAAAAAGTTTCTTGATTGCCTTTGGTTCCTTTGATGGATGACTGGACCTGATCAATGAGTCTGAAGTGGGTGGATAGGGCTTGGTCCACTCGACGGAGTATACAGCTGATTTGGTCTGGGTCAGTGATAATACCGCCTTTACCCACTTCATGGGGAGTGGCTTCAAATTGTGGCTTGATTAGAATTAAAAAATCAGCGGTTGGGAATAGGGTGGCTAATGGGACGAGTAGTTTCGTCACACTAATAAATGATACATCCATTACCACCAAGCTAATGCGTTGCCAATCGGGCCCTAATTCAGACAAGCGTTGGACGGTTAAATGACGGGCATTACATCGTTCAATCAGGTTGACACGCGGATCGATTCGTAATCGATAATCCAATTGGCCATACCCAACATCCAGTCCAATGATACCTTGGGCCCCTGATTGCAATAAACAATCCGAAAACCCACCGGTACTAATCCCCACATCGAGTGCCCATCGACCGGATACGGGTATACCCCAATGCTGAAGTGCACCCTCTAATTTTAATCCACCTCGTGACACATATTTGGGTAATTCCCCCAGTCGAGAAAGGGGAACTTGTGGGTCGACCAAGGTTCCGGGTTTGGTTTGTTTGAGCCCCCCCACCATAATTTGCCCATTGATGATGAGGGCTTGTGCGATGGCTTTGGTGGTGCAGAGTCCTTGGGCCACAACAACGGTATCCAAGCGTTCTTTGGGTTTAGCCAATTAAGTGGTGCTCCTGTTCAAAGGCCAAAAAGGAGTCGCCAAACCAATTGGCAAAACACTCACGATAGGGATTCATGGGAAGTGCCAACAAAAAGGGTTTACAATAGTCAAACCCTTTTGCGATTAAGATGGCGCCCAATCGTTGTTTACCAATGGGGGTGGCGCTATCTAACGCAAAAAAAACCACATTAAATACCCCCAAATCACTATATTGAATGGCGTGTTGAATGGTGCGTGCCAATTTTGATTCAATCGTGTGATTTAAAATGGCGATTATGGTTGGTAGGATGGGGCCTTGGCCTGATGCAATAAGAATGGGTGCCAATAATTGTTGGGTGGAAACGGGACATTCAGGAAACAAGTTCATGAACCAATTTAACAAGGGTGTATTAGGATCAAGCAAACCGATCACCCCCCCTAGGGCGACTAATGAGGTATCGTCGGATTGCGGATCTTTAAAAAATTGAGTTAAAAAGGGAATTTCAGAATCGGGTATTTCCCCTGTCTGAAAAATATACAATTCAAGGGTGCGAATTCGCAACGGGCCGGGGAGTGTCGAAAAACCACCCGTGTTAAAGGCTTCACTGGCTAGGGCTTCGTCATCCAATATACTTGGATAATTCCGCTTCAAAAGCGGGTTGAGGTCGATACCCAGTTAAGCGACCCACTTCTTGCCCATCTTTGAAAATAATACAACAAGGGATGCTGGATATTTGATACTGACTGGCTGTGGTTTGGTTTTCGTCGGTATCCAGTTTAAAAACGGCCAACTTGCCCTCAAATGTTTTGGAAACCGCCTCAACAACGGGAGCCAACATTCGACAAGGCCCACACCATTCGGCCCAAAAATCAACCAATACAGGTAAAGACGACTTCAATACATCCGCTTCGAAGGTTTCATCAGTTACAACAGCTACCATGGTGCCACCTCATTCATTATGCTTACTTGGGTACCCAAGCCGGAACAGTATACAAGGTTCTATCCCAATCGTCCTCTATTTTTTATAAAAGGGGGTTTGAATGATTCCCTTCAATAAGGGGTGCTGCGTCACGATGGGGTTTGATTGGCCAAACGTTGTCGGTAGAGTGCCACTTGTGCCCAATTTTCAAGCCCAAATTCGGCCAATTGATGGGCTAAATGGCCGTAATGTTGACGGGTGTTGTGTTGGGATTGATCGCGAGTTCGTTTGCGACGGATCTCACGATCCCATTCGGAGTCGGTTTGGGATAAGAGAATGGCGGCTAGGTTTGGGTCGATTGGATCTGCGTGAGTGCCCTGGTTGGCAAGTAACACCCCTTGGATGAATGAGAGTCGTTGTTCAGCGGGTATCTGGCTTAACATGGTTAATAGGGCGGTTTGGGTGGATGACGGAAGCAACGTAAGTTCATTTAATAAGGTCATCAGCGTATTGGTGGGCAGGTTCGTTAATAAGGTCACCACGGTGGCCAGTTGCGCCTGGGGCAGGTTCGATAACAAGGTCACCACAGGGGCCAGTTGTGCTGGGGGCATGCTGGATAACAAGGTCACCACAGGGGCCAGTTGTGCTGGGGGCAGGTTCGATAACAAGGTCACCACGGTGGCCAGTTGTGCTGGGGGCAGGTTCGATAATAAGGTCACCACGGTGGCCAGTTGTGCTGGGGGCAGGTTCGATAACAAGGTCACCACGGTGGCCAGTTGCGCCTGGGACAGGCTGGATAACAAGGTCACCACGGTGGCCAGTTGTGCTGGGGACAGGCTGGATAACAAGGTCACCACGGGGAGAACTTGCGCTTGGGACAGGCTGGATAACAAGGTCACCACGGGGGCCAATTGTGCTGGGGACAGGCTGGATAACAAGGTCACCACGGGGGCCAATTGTGCTGGGGACAGGCTGGATAACAAGGTCACCACGGGGGCC
>Ga0172372_10002315_pt1 | contig 29078 bp, 19 predicted proteins | sample LakKiv5m_2_FD_114544 | JGI IMG/M metagenome (GOLD analysis project Ga0172372, IMG submission 114544) | Freshwater microbial communities from Kabuno Bay, South-Kivu, Congo - kab_092012_9.5m | ecosystem: Environmental > Aquatic > Freshwater > Lake | place: Democratic Republic of the Congo...
CGACCAATACGGGCAGCTTCTCGACTGGGTCGAAATCCACAACCCGACCGACGTCGCGATCGACCTCGCGGGCTACCGTCTTTCGGACAGCCTCAACGACCGCGGAAAGTTCGTGTTTCCGGCGGTGAGCATCGCCCCGGGCGGCTATTTGCTGGTTTGGTGCGGCCAATCTGCCGAATTTCCGGCGACCGGCCCGTATCCGGCGGGTCAGTTGCGATCGGTCAGCTTCGCCATCAGTTCGGGCGGGGAGCCGATCGTGTTGACCGCGCCCGACGGCACGACCGTGGTCGATGAGTTTCCCGCTTTGTCCATCGGGACATCGGGTGGTGTCGGCCGTTCGCTCGGCCGGGGCTTGGCCGACCTTTCCGGCACGCTTTATTTCTACGCGGCGCCCACGCCGCGGGCGGCCAACACAACGCCGGGCTCCCCGACGGAGACCTTGCCCGCGCCGTCCGTTTCGCAGAGCGGCGGCGTTTTCCGGTCCGAGGTCACGGTGCAATTGTCCATTCCGGCGGGTGTGAGCGGCGCCACTTTGCGTTACACAATCGACGGGTCGGATCCGACGGAATCCTCGCCCGTTTACGAAGGCCCGCTCACCTTGACCGCTGCGGCGAACCAAACCACGCGCTATTCGTGGATTCCGACCAATTTCCAGCAGGTCGGACCGCCCTTTTACGAAGGTTGGCAGCCGCCGCAGGGCGACGTGGCGCGCCTCAATGTCCTCCGGGCGCGCCTGTTCAAGACCGGCGTGGCGCCCGGCCGGATCGTTACGCAATCTTACCTTGTGCACCCCGACGGCGCGGCGCGCTACCCTTATCCCGTCGTTTCCATCGCCACCGATCCGGGCAATCTTTTCGACGCGACCCGGGGCATCTACGTGCCGCCGAATTTCAGCAACGACGGCAGTGCGTGGGAGCGTCCGGGCCATATCGAATTTTTCGAGACCGACGGCACGCTGGGCTTCGCCGGAGACATCGGCATCCGTTTGCACGGCAACACGACGGTCAATCGTCCGCGCAAAGCCCTGCGCATTTACGCGCGCAATCCCGACGGACCATCGACCTTCAGCCACCACATTTTCCCGCAGAAGGAAACGGCCTTTTTCGACACGTTCCTGCTGCGTGCCGGAGGCAACGACTGGGGGCAGTCAATTTTCCGCGATGCGCTGGTCAGCGAGATCGCCGCGCCGTCGGGTCTCGACCACATGTCGGCGCGCCCGGCGGCGGTCTTCATCGACGGGGAGTATTGGGGCCTGCACAACCTGCGCGACCGGATTGACGAGGGCTATTATTTCCACCGTTACGGCCTCGGCGAGGCGGACTTCGCGCAATTGGAGATTCCGGCGGGCAACGGCAGCTGGCCGGTGCACGACCGCGGCAACGATGCGGCCGGACTGCTGCAGGATTTCGAGGACATTCTGCGCGACGCGGCCGACAACGAATTTGCCGGGGCGGACGGTTATGACGCGCTCGCCGACCGGATCGATATCGCCAACTTCATCGACTACCAGGCGCACCAGATCTGGTCCGGCAACACGGACTGGCCGGGCAACAACGTGCGCCTCTGGCGCACCGTGGCTTCCGATCGCTCGGCCGGCGCGCATCCGCGTCATGACGGGCGCTGGCGGTGGATCCTTTTCGACACCGACTTCGCCCTCGGGCTCGATTTCTTTTACGTGCCCGGTTACGAGCAGGGTCCGGACCACAACACGCTGGCTTACGCGTCGCAGCCGGGGGGCGCGAATTTCATCGGAAACAGCGACAACGGGACGCTGCTCCTGCGCAAGGCCTTGGAAATTCCCCGTTTCCGGAACGAATTCATCAACCGTTTCGCCGACCTGCTCAACACGACGCTGTCGGCGGAGCAGGCCGCGGCCAAGCTGGAGGAGTTCCGCGACCTTTACGAGCCCGGCATGGCCGATCATGTCGCGCGATGGAACCAGCCCTACAACTGGAGCAATGAACTGGCCCGCATCGGGAACTACCTGGCGCTGCGGCCGGCCGCCGTGCGGGGTCACGTGGCGGGGCGCTTCGGCCTCGGGGGGACGGCCGACCTGACGGTCGATGTGGCGCAGTCCGGACGGGGTACGGTGAAGGTCAACACGATCAGTATCGATCCTTCGACGCCGGGCTTGGAGGCGCAGCCCTATCCATGGACCGGGACGTATTTCCGCGGGGTGCCCGTGACGCTCACGGCCGCGCCCGCTCCGGGCTACCGGTTCGTGCGGTGGCAGAAGCAGGTCACCGAAACCGCGCCCACGCTGATCGCCACCGATACTTCGGCGAACTACTCCTCATGGATCAACGGGAGCAATGGCGGCAGTGGTTTCGGGGCGTGGTCCTTCCAAGCCAGCACGACCAACCGGGGTAATGCGGGTTGGTTCTTGGACAACAGTCGGGGAGGTTGGGGGCTATACGCGAACAGCGGGCGTCTGGCTGCGGTGATCCGTCCGCTGGCGGCGCCGCTCGCGGAGGGGCAGACATTTGCCGTGCGACTACGACACGGCTCGGTCGCGCCTTCCGGCGACGTCGGCATCGCGCTGCTCGACAACGAAGGTGTCAACTTTTTCCGCCTGCGGCGGGTGGGGGCATCGGACTTCTACGAGGTCAACAGCCAGGTCACGGATCTGCCGGTCACGACGGGGGCGTTGGACGTCGAGTTCACCATGACGTCCGCCAACACCTACACGGCGCGTTTGATACCCGTCGGCGGAGCCGCGTATGAAGTCAGCGGAACGCTGCCGGCCGACGGCACGGGGGTGATCAACCGTTTCCAGGCGTTCAACTACACAGCCGGCAGCGGGAGCGGGGCCGATTTTTTTGTCAGCAGCCTGCAGGTTTCCCGACCCGGCGCGGGCGGGGACGAGGGTTACGAGGTTTACAGCACCAGCGCCGCGATCACGCCGACGCTGGCGGCCGATACCGGGTTCGTCGCCACCTTCGAGCCGGAGCCGGCGGTGGCGCTGGCGATCACCCCGCCGGTCTGGACGTCCGGATTCGGAAACGCGCCGGTCGCGGTGCGCGCGGTGAATTCCCTCGGCGACACGGACGCGAATTTCACCGGTCCCGTCACTTTGACCGTCACGGGTCCCGGCGGCGTGGTCGGCACTTACAATGCGGCGGCGGTCGACGGGGTGGCGACATTCGCCGCGGCGGATCTTCCGGCGGGCAGTTACAGTCTGTCGGCGATCTCCGGCGCCCTGGCCACCGATGGCGCGGCGCCATTGACTGTCCGTGCGGCGGCGGTCTTCCGTCCGACCGGCAGCGGCGTCTGGCATAGCGCGTCCAACTGGGACACGGAAGCCGTGCCCGACAGTCCAGCTGTGTCTGTCGTGATCCCCGCGAACACGGCGGCCAACCGCGATGTGACCAACAACGCTCCGACCACCGTGGCCTCGGTGACCTTCGAGTTGGGCAGTTCCGCGTTCCGGAACCGCATCAACGGCACGACCGGCCAACCGCTCACGCTGCAGTCCGCGAGCGGCCTTTCGACCATCACCGTCACCGGCACCGGCGCGGGTCACGCGAACATCGAAGTGCCCGGCGGGGTGACGTTGGCCAATGACGTGGTCCTCGATGTGCAGAACACCGGCTCGACCAACGCCGAATTCGGCGCGCTGCGTTGGCAAGGCGCTTGGGGTGGGGCGGGCGGGATCTTCAAACGAGGCCCCGGCATGGCGGGCATCACCGGCGCAGGCAAGACATTCTCCGGGGACATCACGATCGAGCAGGGCGTGCTGACCTTCTCGGAGCCGGCCATCAGCGGGAACAATGTGACGAACTACGCGGTCCTGCCCGGCGGGCAGTTGCGGCTCAGCTCGGCCGGTAACCCGCGCAATTACCTTTTCAAGGGTCCGCTCCACCTCGCGGGCCACGGACGGTCCGGCGTGCCGGAGAACGAGAATCTCGGCGTGCGCGGAGCCCTGCGGTTGGAGACCGGCACCACCGGAACTTTGGCCGTGCTGACCAACAACGTGCACCTGACCGATTCGGCGGATGTCCACGTGCCGGCGGGCAACACGATGCAATTCGGCGGTCCGTTGACCGCGGCGACGAACAGCAAGGTGCTGGCCAAATCCGGCGGAGGCACGCTGGTGCTTTCGTCGGCCACCTCCGGTTTCACCGGCGGCTTCGCCGTGCACCGCGGCACCCTGCGTTTCGATCAGGCGGAACTGACCAACACGACGCAGTCGCTGGTGCTGACCAATGAGACGACGCTGTCCGGCACGGGGCGCTGGGGCGGAAGCGTCGAAGCGCTGGCCGGTTCGACGCTGGCTTTCGTCACCGCGGCCTCGCCGGGCGGCGCGGCGTCGTGGCGGGCCGGGAGTCTGGCCGCGGGCGGAACGGTGACGGTGGCCGTGACGCCGGGAGAGGGGGCGCTGGCGGGAACTTACCCGCTGCTGGCTGTCGACGGCTCGGTCACCGGCGTGGAGAATTTGGTTCTCTCGATGGCCACGACCGATTTCCCGGCCAGCCGCCTGAGCTTCAACAATGGCACGCTTTACGCGGTGCTGGCGGCATCCGCGGATCCGGCCGCGGCGTGGCTCGCGCAATACGGGTTTCCGGCGGACGGCACCGGCGAGGGCGCGGACACGGCCGACCCGGACGGCGACGGGGTGGTCAATCTCGTCGAGCGCGCTTTGTTCCTCAATCCGCGGGTGGCCGAGGCCAGCTGGCCGGTGACGACCGGACCCGACGGCGAGTTGTTTGCCGTGACCTACCGGGTGGCGCGGGACCAGAGCGATTTGACGGTCACGGCCGAGTCGTCACCCGGCCTCGGGCCGGACGCCGTGTGGACGGCGCTGGTGCCGGAGATCGCGGACGACACGCATCCGGACTACACCGTTTACCGCGCGACCATGCCGCGCGCGGGGGGCGCCGGCTTTGTGCGGTTGAAAGTGACGCGCTGACGTCAGGGCGAACCCGCGGGGGTCGGGTAGGCGTCGCACAATGCCTTCATCGAGGCCACGGCGGCGGGCAGTCCGGTGAAGAGGGCGCGGGCCATGATGGCGTGGCCGATGTTCAATTCCTCGAGGTGCGGGACCGCATCGAGTTCGCGCACATTGTCATAATTCAACCCGTGTCCCGCATTGACCCGCAGTCCGGCCCCGCGGGCCAGGGCGGCGCCGTCGACGAGGCGCCGAAGTTCGTGCCGGCGCGCGTCGCCCGCAGCGTTGGCGAAGGCGCCGGTGTGCAGTTCGATGTATTCGGCCCCGAGTTCCGCGGCCGCGCGGATCTGGTCCGGGTCGGGATCGAGGAAGAGACTGACCACGATGCCATGCTCCTGCAAGCGGCGGATGGTCGGGGCGAGGGAGTCGCGGTGGGTGAGGCAGTCGAGTCCGCCCTCGGTCGTGACTTCGTGCCTGTTTTCCGGGACGAGGCACGCGTCGTGGGGGCGGACGGCGAGCGCGACGGCCAGAATATCCGCTGTGTTGCCCATCTCGAGGTTGAGTCTGGTGCGGATGGTTTCCTTGAGCCGGAAGATGTCGCGGTCCTGGATGTGGCGCCGGTCCTCGCGCAGGTGCGCGGTGATGCCGTCGGCGCCGGCCTCTTCCGCGGCCAAAGCGGCGGCCACCGGATCGGGTTCGGCCAGGGGGCTGTCCGGATCGCGCGCGTAACGCGCCTGCCGCAGGGTGGCGGCGTGGTCGATGTTGACGCCGAGGCGGAGCGGCATGGTCAGACCCGGCCGCCGTAGGACACGTAGTCGTCGAGGTCGAGCCAGTCGAACCACGTGGAAATGTCGTCGCGTCCGGGGGCGGAGTCCTTGTGGGTCTGGTTGAAATACTCGCGCGTCTCGACGCCGGACGGCGCGCGGTCTTCCTGGTAGCGCGACCAGAGGTGGATTTCGTGCGGGCTGCGCTTGGTCCCGGCGTTGTGGCGCACCCATTCGAGCAGCGCGGTGTCGCCGAGTCCGGCCTCGACCTGTTTTTTCAAGTCCGCGGGATCGATGGACGTGAATTCGAAGAATTCCATGTCGAGCGGGCAGGCGTAGTTGAATTCGCCGTTGGTCCCGGCGAGGACGGCGCGGCATTTGTCGATAATGCGCGGCAGGAGGACGTAGCCGCCGAGTCGGGCGCGCGTGCTGCGGGGCGGGCGTTTGGTCAAGTCGGTCGGCGGAACGGATTGGCTCATGGGGCCGAGGATATTTTGCCGGTTCGCGCGGTCAAGCGGTCAGGCCGGCGACCAGCGAGGGAAAACGGCATTGCGCGCATTCGCCGTGATCGCGCAGGCAGAAGTCGGCGTGGATTTGCAGCAGGCCCTGGTGGACGAACAAACGCCGCGGCAGCGTGCGCGGGAGCGGGCCGCCGAAAAGCCGGGCGGCGACGACGCGCAGGGACGTGTTGGGCGTTCCGGAGGGCAGTGTGCGCCAGGCGGGCTCCTCGCCCCGCGCGAGGGCCAGGGGCAGCGCGAGGTTCGCGTGGATGTCGCGGAGGCGGTCGGGGCCGATGAGGGCGAGCGGTTTTGCGCGGCGTGGACTGTTCCAAGTTGCGTGGAAGGACCAGAAAGGGTGTTCGAGCGAGCCGAGGACTTTTTCCAGGGCGGCGGGGTCCGCGGACTCGAGGGCGCCGCGCACGGACTTCCATCGCCGGGCTGCGGCCGCGAGGGCGGCAAGGCGGCGGAGCGGGTGGTTGGCGGGGCGCAGGCCGGTCAGGGTCCACGCGTTGCGCGGCAGGATGGCGTGCGCGTGGGCCGCGCGGAGTTTCCACCAGGCCGACCAGAGGGCGGCGACTTCGGCGCGGGCGGCGCCGGCGGGCGGGGCGGGCTTTTCGAGGAACCCGGCCAACCCGAAGAGGAGGGCTTCGCCGCGCGCCGTCGCGGCGACGGTCGCGGGCACGCGCTGGGCGAGCAGTTGGAATGGAAGCTTGTTGTTCTTGTAGCCGAGAGCGACGGCCAGCGCTTCGTAAAGCGCGGCATCGGGTCCGCGCGCGGCCATCATCGCCTGCAACGACGCGGCCTTGCGTTCCAGCCGGCGACGCGCCGCCACGGCCAGCAATTCCTCGAGCTGCGGGCCGGAAAGTTCCCGCAGCGGCGCGAGACAACGTCCGGGCCGCGCCGGGGCGGAGCCATCCCATTCCGGTGCCGCGCCGGGGTGGTCGGCGAGGCAAACCTGCGGGACTTCGCGGTGCGCGGCGGTGCGGGCGAAATGACGTTTGGCCGCGCGGTGGACGACGACATGCAGGACGACGTCCTCGTAGGCGGGGTTGGTGGCGTGGCGGTGTTGCTCCCAGCCGGACGCGTCGAGGTCGACTTCGATCGACCCGCGTTGCTCGCGTCCGCCGATGCGGACAACGGCGCCGACGAAATCCGGTCCGGCTTCGCGGTTCCAGCGGCCGAAATCGGCGACGACAACCCGCCGGTCCGCGGACGCGGTGAATTCGCGGCCGCACGCGCCGGAGAACCAGCGCGCCTGCCAGGCGAGTTCGCTTCCGCCGGACGGCGGGGTCTCGGCCACGCGTCCGCCGGCGCGGCGTCGGACCAGGTCATACGCGCGGCGGACGGAGGTCATGGCTTTTTCGGCGACGGGGCCGGCGAGGGCGGCGGGGGCGGGGGCGAGATTTCGTTGCGCAGATCCTGGAGCAACTTGGCGCGGTCCGGCGGCTGGGTGCGTTGCAGGGTGCGGTCGATGAGTTTGAGCGCGGCGGTTTTGTCGCCGATCGACTGCAGGACGCGGATGCGTTCGACCACCGTGCGGAAGGCCTCGGCGGGGCGGTGGTAGAGCGGACCCGCGGCCTCGAACGACTGAAGGGCTTCGCGCGGTTCGCCGTGGAAACTCTGCAGCATGCCGAGCGCCTCGTAGTTGAGGCCGGTCGGATTTTCGCGGGCCCACCGCGAGAGGTAGAGGATCTGCGTCGGGCCGGTGCGGGAACCGCGCCGCAATTGCTTCTGCAGCGCGAGCCACGGCGCCGCCGCGGCATCGGGCCCGGAGTCCCAGTCGCCGCCTGTCCCGTCCCCGAACGGCCGGTAAAGCGGATCACCCACGATGGTCGTCATCCACGAGAGCACCTTGAGCGACATGTAAGCGCTCTCGGCGAGCGTGAAGCCGCCGAGGAGGCGCTCGTTGAAAATGTCGAGGTGCGGGGTCAGGTCGAGGTAGGGCTCGTAAACATTGCCCATCGTCGCCGCGGCGCCGCGCGCGAGCAGAGGCGCAGCCCAGTGCGCGGCGGGATTGCGCAGGGTCGCGGCGCTGAACGAGTGGATGTGCACGGCCACCGCGCCCAGCGTGAAGCGCGGCGACGCCATGGCCCCGCCGGCGGTCCCGTCATACCAGCCGTAGTAAAGCGCCGCATCCGTGACGGCGAAGCCCGCCGGGAGGATCGCGGGATTGTTGTCGAGGATGACGGGAATCCCGTGGTTCCAGCACTCGGCCGCCGCGCGTTGCAGCCACTCGTCGCCTTCGCGGTAGCCTCTTTCGGGAATGCTGCGCCGGTCGATGTAAGCCCAGCCGTAGAGTCCGGTCCGCTCGGCCAGTAGCGACTCGTCGATCATGCGCCGCACTTCCCCCGCGGTGGGAGCGTCCAAACGGGCCACGAGCAACAATCCCTCGGCGACTTCCGAGTGGACGACGGGCGCGAAGCGCCGGAAGTAGGGATTGTGCAGGATGCCGAAGAGCCCGTCCTCGAAGGCGCCGAGCGCGGCCAACTCCGAGTCGACCGCCGCCTCGTCGTGCCCGAAGATCGGATCCCCGCCGTTCGGGCGCGGCGGCGGCGAGGCCCCGGGTTCGGGCGGCCGGATGGTCGTGCGGATTTTCAGCGGGATGCCGCGGATGAGCGCGACGAAGCGGATGCGCTGATCGGTGACGGTGCGGCGTCCGCCCGGCCCCGCGCCCACATTCCACCAGCCTTCGCGCTCGAACCGCGCGCGCAACGGCTCCTCGATGGTGGTGCGGTATTCCTCGCGCGTGATCTCCTCCGTCTCCGGGCATTCCAGGCCGACGACTTGTCCGTCGGGGATCCCGCGCCGTTCCGCGTAGTAGCCGGCGAGGGCCCGCGATTCCGGATCGCGCGCGTTGAAAACAACGATGGTGGCGGCCGCTTCTCGCGCGGGCCGCACGGCATCCAGCGCGACCGCCGGCGCGACGGGCAGGAGCACGAGCAGGAGCGCGCTAAATTTCGAGGCGCAAGCCGTCATGGGCGAGGCGGACGTGGGGCGGAAGGAGTTTTTCGGTCTCCGCATGGCCGAGGTCGTGGCCGATATGGGTGAGGTAAGCGCGTTGCGCGGAGGCGGCCGCGGCGACGCCGAGGGCTCCGTTGAGCGAGAGGTGGCTCGGATGCGGTTCGTGGCGCAGGGCGTCGATGATGAGGACGGGGATGCCGAGGATCTGCTCGATGACGGCGGGGGGAACATGGTGGCAATCGCTGAAATAGGCTGCGAGTTTGCGTCCGCCCCGCGCGAAGATGTAGCCGTTGACGAGCATTTTCCCGTGCGGCACCTCGGCCGGGATGACTTCCACGCTGCCGAGCCGGAAGGGGGCGGTGATTTCGTGCGGTTCGGGGCGCACGTAGTTGCGGAAGGCGTGCTGTCCGTCGAACGCGTAGTAAAAAGCCCGCCGCAGGTCGGCCATGGTGTGGTGCGACGCGTAAACCGGCAGGGGGCGGTCGGCCAGTTCGCAGAAGCGGCGCAGGTCGTCGAACCCGGCCACGTGGTCGGTGTGGGAATGGGTGAAAATGGCGGCGTCGAGCCGCCGCAGATTCTGCCGCAGGGCCTGGGTGCGCAGGTCGGGGGTGGTGTCGACGAGGAAGGTCACGTCTTCGGCCTCGACGAGAATGGAGGAGCGGAGGCGCTGGTCCCGGGGGTCGTCGGAGCGGCAGACGGCGCAGTCGCAGGCCACGAACGGCACCCCTTGGGACGTCCCGGTGCCGAGGAAAGTGATCGCAAGTTCGGCCATGACTTGAATCCGCCACGTTTGCATAATCCGCCCCGTGCTCGCAACGCTGGCATCCTTGAGAATCCGCAACCTCGCGCTGGTCGAGGATCTGACGTGGCAGCCGGGGCCGGGGTTGGTGGCCATCACGGGCGAGACGGGCGCGGGCAAATCGCTGCTCATCGGGGCCCTGCATCTGCTGCTCGGCGAGCGGGGCGACAAATCGCTCATCCGCGCGGGGGCGGAATCTTGCACCGTGGAGGCGGTGTTCGCGGTCGACGGGGCCGAGGAACTGGACGCGTGGCTCGGCGAGCAGGGGGCGGAGCCCTGCGCCGACGGCGAGTTGCTGGTCAAGCGGACGCTCTCGGCCGCGGGCGCCGGGCGCCAATTCCTGAACGGCTCGGCCTGCACGCTGTCCGCCCTCAAAGCCCTCGGCGACCGTCTGGTCGACCTGCACGGGCCGCACGACCACCAGTCGCTTTTCTCGCGCGAGGCGCAAACCCGCGTGCTCGACGCCTACGCCGGAGCCGCGCCGGTCGCCGCGGATTTCGCCGCCGCGCATCGCGAGCAGGCGCGTTTGACCGGGGAGATCCAGCGTCTGCGCGGACTCGAACAGGAGGCCGTCCTGCGCCGCGACCTGCTGGCCCACGCGGCGCGGGAGATTGCCGAGGCCAAGCTGCGCCCGGGCGAGGAGGACGAGGTGATGTCGCGCCTGCGCACGGCCGGCAACAGCCGCCGGCTCATCGAATTGGGCGCGCAGCTGCAGTCGGCCCTGGGCACCGAGGGCGAAAGCGGCGTCCGCAGCGCCCTGGCCGAGGCCGTGCGGACGGCCCGCGAGTTGGCGCGGCTCGACGGGGGCGCGCGCGGCCTGCTCGAGTCGCTCGAGGATGTTGCGGGCCGCGTGGCGGATCTCGAGAACGAGGCGCGCCATTACGCGGAGCGGATCGACGCCGATCCGGCGACCTTGCAGGAACTGGAAGCGCGCGCGGACCTTTTGCAGTCGCTCAAACGCAAATACGGGGGGACGATCGACGAGGTCATGGCGCGCGGCGAGCAGGCGGCGCGCGATCTCGAGGACATGGAAACACGCGGCGCGAAGATCGGGGCGCTGGAAAAGGAGCAGGCGTCCGCCGCGGCGCTGGCGGCCAAGTTGTCCAAGTCCTTGTCCGCCGCCCGCGCCAAGGCGGCGCCCGCCCTGGCCAAGGCGGTGACCGGGGAATTGCGCGAACTGGGATTCCTCCGCGCGGCCTTCGGTGTGCGGCTGGAGGCGCTGGACGGGGCGCGGGCGCTCGGCACGGACCTGGCGGAGTTCGAATTCGCCCCGAATCCCGGCGAGCCGGCCAAGGCGTTGCGGGCCATCGCCTCGAGCGGCGAGATTTCGCGCGTCATGCTGGCGTTGAAGTCCGTGCTGGCCGGACAGGACGGTGTGCCGCTGCTGGTCTTCGACGAGATCGACGCGAATGTCGGCGGCGAGGTGGCGGTCAAGGTCGGACAAAAAATGCGCGCCCTGGCCCGCGCCCACCAGGTGCTCTGCATCACGCACCTGCCGCAGGTCGCCGCGGCGGCGCACCGGCAATTCGCGGTGACCAAGGAGTTCGACGGGAAGCGCACGGCCACGGCGGTCGGCGAATTGGCCGGGGCGGAGCGCGAGGCGGAACTGGCCCGCATGCTGGGCGGGCAGGACACGGCGTCGGCGCGGGCCCATGCGCGGACTTTGCTCGGATCGCACGACTGAGATCCCATGCGCATCCTTTTTTTCAACCGCTCGGCGGTTCCCACCGGCGGGGGCATGAACCGCCTGGTCATCGACACCATCCGCCGCTTGCGGTTGGCGGGCCACGACGTCGCGCTGGTCCACGCGCGCGGGGCGGGGCAGTTGGAAGGGACGGGCTACATTTACGACGACCTCGACCGGCGTTTGCTGCCGCGCGACCGCAACGCGCTGCGGCTGGAGGCCATCCTCGAGGATTTCGCGCCGGACGTGATCCAGTTGCACGGGGTCGGGAACACGTTGCTCGACGGCTGGCTGGCCGCGCGCAAGCCGACGGTCCGCTGTGTGCACAACCACGACTTTTACTGCTCGGGCCGGCGCCTCACGCTCGAGCGTCCGGTCGCACCGTGCCGCCGCGCCCACGGAAAGTCGTGCTGCGCCGCGCATTACCTGCGCGGGTGCGGGTCGTGGAATCCCGCGCTGAATTTCGTCCGCTACCGCGCGGTCGGCCGGAGTTTGTCCGCGTTGCGCACCCTCCACGGACTCCAGGTGATGAGCGCCGCCGTGCGGCACCAGTTGCTGGTCAACGGTTTCCCGGAGGAAAAAATCGTGACCCTCCCGCCCTACGCGCCCGTGCCGCCGCCGGCCGGGCAGGGCGGCCTGTCGTCGTTGCGCACCATCCTCCATGTCGGCGGGTTGCTCGGGCAGAAAGGCGTGTGGATGGCGGTGCGGATGATCCGCGACCTGCCGCGCGACGTGCAACTGGTCTTCGCCGGCGGCGGCGGGGAGCGGGAAATGCTCGAGGCGCACGTGCGCCGCCGGGCCCTGGGCAGCCGGGTGCGCGTGGTCGGCGAACCCACCCCGGAACAATGGTCGCTCCTCTACCGCGAGGCGGACCTGGTGGTCATGCCGGTGCGCTGGAACGAACCTTTGGGGCTGGAAGGTCTCGGCGCGATGGCTTACGGAAAACCGGTGGTCGCTTTCGACACCGAGGGAATCCGCGAATGGCTGGCCGACGGCGAGACCGGCGTGCTGGTGCCGTTCGGCGAGCGGCGCGGGTTCCGCGAAGCCGTGCAGGACCTGCTGGCTGACCCCGCGCGCCTGCGTGCCATGGGCCGCCGGGCCCGCGAGGTCGCGGGCGGGAAATTCACCCCGGCGCGCCATCTCGCGGCGCTGGTCGCACATTATGACAAAGTCTCCCGGGAGGCCGCGGCATGAACAAGGGTGCCGTCCTCGTCATGACCGTGCTGCTGGTCGCCTTGGCCTATTTCCTGCAACGGGAAACCGGGCGCGGCACGTTCGACCCGGTGGAGCGCGCCTTCGTCTCCTGGCTGTCGGCCAACGCCGGCCGTCCGGCGGGACTGCCGCCGCTGACCCTCGTGCTTTACGACGAGGAGGCGTCCGAGTTGGCCGGCACCGGGCGCATGGCCATGCTCGACGGGGCGCTCTTCGCCCGCGCGGTTTCGCGCCTCGGCGCGGCGGCGGCGGGAATTGTGGGCCTGACCGGCGACCCGACGCGGATGATCGAAGCCGCGGGCGGTCTGCCGGTCTTCGGTGGCTTTGCCCTGTCCGCCCCGCCCGGCAACGGCTGGACGCCGTTGCGCGGGGAGCCCGGGCGCGGATGGGACGAGTTGCCGGGTCTGGCGGGGCGGCCGGGGCGGTTCGCGCGCGGATTTCTCGCGCCGCCCGCGGGATCGGCCGGACCGCGGGAAATCATGGTGGCGGGGCGCAACGGGGACCGCGCGGTTCCTTCCTTCCTCGCCTTGGCCTGGGCGGTGGCCAGCGGATGGCGCTGGTCCGAAATGACCGCACAACCGCCGTTGCTCGAGGGCCCCGATGCCCGTTTGGTCCTCGACGCGCGCGGCGCGGCGCTTTTCTTTCCCGCGGGGAGCGCGTCCGTCATGACGATGAACGAGGTGCTGGTGGCCGCGGAAAAATTCGAGCGCGAGGGCGGCGTGTCGCCGCTTCGCGGCCATGTCATGGTGCTGGCGCCGGCGACGTCCGATGTCACGCGGGTGGCGGGCGAGGGGATGACGCCGGTCACGCCGGCCGAGCAGTGGGCGCAGGCGTGGGAGGCGGTGCGGTCCAACCGCCTGTTCCTCGCGCCCGGCTGGTGGTATCCGCTGCTCGCCGGGCTCGGCGCCGCGGCGCTGGCGCTCGGTCCGGCGCGGCGCACCAACCGCGGGGCGGTGCTGGCCGGGCTGTTTGCGTTGCTCGTCTTCACCCTCGCCGCCCTGGGGGTCTTCGGCAGCACGAGAGTGGTCTTGCCGTTCCTGACGGCATCGTTGACGCTGGCAGCCGCTTTGCTGCTCGGCCGGGCCGGACACGCGGCCGGCTGGTTCGGAAAGTAGTGCCATGAAATTCACCAACCTCACCCGCGCCGAGGAAATCGGGGCCAATTGTTACCTGCTGGAATCGGCGCGCTCCCGCGTCCTGCTCGACGCCGGGATGCATCCGCGCGAGACGGGAAATCTGGCGACCCCCGACTTTTCGCTGCTGGGCGGACGCGGTTTCGACGCCATGGTGCTGACGCATGCGCACCAGGACCACGTCGGGTGCCTTCCGCTGGCCATGCGGCAATCGCCCGACGCGCCGGTCTTCATGACCGAGGCCACGGCCGGATTGTCCGAGGTCATGCTGCACAATTCGGTCAGCGTGATGATGCGCCAGCGGGAGGAACTGGGGGCGCCGGATTTGCCGCTTTTCTCGCACCGCGAGATCGAAACGTGCCTCGAACGGTGGGAAATCGCCGGTTTGTCCGAGACCTTCGAGCTCGGGGAGGATGTGACCGGCGAATTTTTCGACGCCGGACACATCCTCGGCTCGACGGGACTGCTGCTCCGCGCGGGGGGCAAGCGGATCTTTTACACCGGCGATGTCAATTTCGAGGACCAGACGCTGATGCGCGGCGCAAAGTTTCCCGTGGACAACATCGACGTCCTCATCATGGAGACGACGCGCGGCGACAGTCCGGTGCCGGAAGGCATGACGCGCAAAACCGAAGAGCAGAGGTTTTTGTCCGTCCTGCAAGGTGCCCTCGAGGCGGGCGGTCCGGTGCTCATTCCGGTCTTCGCTTTGGGGAAGACCCAAGAATTGCTGGCCCTGCTCTACGAAGCGAAGAAAAGCGGGGCTTTGCGCGGCGGGTTCGGACTTTATGTCGGGGGGTTGAGCGCGAAGATCACGGCAGTGACCGACCGCCTGCGCGGGAGCGCGCCGCGGCGGCACGGCGACTTGAAGCTCTCCGAGTGCCTGCCGATGGAAGTGGTCGGCGGGCGGGATATCGCGCAGTTGCCGGTGTTGCCGCGGACGGTTTACGCCATTTCCAGCGGGATGATGACGGAAAATACGCTGTCCAACGTCCTTGCCCCGAAGATCCTCGAGAACCCCGATGCGCACTGCATGTTCGTCGGTTACTCGGACCCCAAATCGCCCGCCGGCCGGCTCCGCGCGGCGCGCGAGGGCGACGAGGTCCTGCTCGATCCGCGGCGGCGGCCGGTGCGGCGGCGGTGCAGGCTGGATGAATTCACGCTGAGCGCGCACGCCACGCGCGACGGGTTGCTGGATTATGTCAAACGAGCGCAACCGAAGAAGCTCCTCCTCGTGCACGGGGATCCCCCGGCCGTGGCGTGGTTCGCGCGCGAGGCTCCGAAAGTTTGTCCGCATACCGAGGTGGTCATCCCGGCTCCGGGGGTGCCGGTGGAATTGTGAAGCTTCCGGCGGTCGCCGACCGCCGCGACAAATGGCCGGAGTGACCGTCGCTGGGGACGGCGATGCTCCAGATTAGGCCGCCGCGGGCAGGCGGCGTTCGAGGTCGGTGAGGAGGGCGGCGAATTCGCGGGTTTCGCGGCGCCAGTCCTCGATCCGGTGCCGCGAGACCTCGACCTTCTCGGCCATGGCTTCTTCCAGCGCGGCGTAGTTGGCCGCGAGGCGTTCGCTCAGATGGTGGAAAAGGTCGAGCATCTGCTGCCCGAAGACGGAGGCGATGCTTTCGTGGTGCGCGGTCTTGAGCGCGGCGCGGCGTTTGGCCTCGTTCATCTCGGCGAGGAGGATTTTCTCGTCCGGCACGCGGCGCAGGTCGCTGACCAGTCCGGCTTTTTCCAGCAGCCAGATCGTCCATTTGGTCGGGTCGAAATTCGTCCGCTTCACGCCGTTGCGGTAGTCGTGTTGGAACTCGTGGTGGTAGTTGTGGTAGCCCTCGCCGAAGGTGAAGAGGGCCATGACGGCGCTGTCGCGCGCGCTGCACCGGGTGGAATACGGTTGGCGACCGACGGTGTGGCACAGGGAGTTGATGAAGAACGTGCTGTGCTGCACGGCGAAGACGCGGAGGACGCCGGCGAGGAGGAAGGCGCCGAGGGCGCCCGAAGTGCCGTTCCAAAGGAAGCCGAGGAACGTCGGGAGGCCGAAGCCGAGGGCGAAGGCCAGCGGGATGCACCATTTGTGCTGCCACATGACGAGCCGGTCGCGCTTGAGGTCGTTGACATTGTCCATCGGCATCTCGGGTCCGAGCTTGAAGAGCAGCCAGCCGATGTGCGCCCAGAAGAACCCCTTCGAGATGTCGTAGGGATCGTCGTCGTGGTCGACGTGCTTGTGGTGCTTCCGGTGGTCCGAGCACCAATCAAGGACCGAGTTCTCGAAGGCGCAGGCGCCGAAAAGAAGAGCGCCCAGTTTGACCGGCGTCTTGGCCTTGAAGGAGAGATGGGAAAAGAGGCGGTGGTAGCCGAGGGTGATACTCAGGCCGGTGGCGATGTAGAAAAACAGAAAGAGAACGACCTGGAACCAGTCGAGCCCGTAGTGCCAGAGGTAAAGCGGCACGGCGGTGACGGCCAGGGTGTTGATGACGGCCAGGAAAATGCTGGTGGTCCAGTTGACGCGGTCCCAAGGGATGCGGGAAACAAGCGGGATAGACATAATGGAATGGGCGACCGCGGTGGGCAGCCGGAAACGCAAATACTAAGCCGGGCCCGGCAATCCGGCAAGACCCCGGTCACATTTCCTCGAGGGTGCGTCCCTTGGTTTCCCGGATGGCGGCCCGGACGAAGAAAAACGAGAGCAGGGCGAAGCCGGCATAGAGTCCGTAGGCGCCGCCGAGGCCGATCCATTGGAGGAACAGCGGAAAGGTCATGGTGACGAGGAAGTTCGCCGTCCATTGTGAGAACCCGGCCACGGCCAGTGCGGCGCCGCGGACCTGGTTGGGGAACATTTCGCCGAGCAGGACCCACATGACCGGGCCCCACGACATGCCGAAAGCAACGATGTAGAGGTTGGCGCTGAGCAAGGCGACCCACCCGGCGGACTTGGAAAGAGCCAGGTTGCCGTCGGCCCCGACCGCGGCGGTGCCGAAGACCACCGCGAGGATGCCGAGGAAAACGGCCATGCCGATCGAGCCGGTCAGGAGCAGGGGTTTGCGTCCCCATTTGTCGACCAGCGCGATGGCCACGAGGGTGGAGGCCACGTTGATGATGCCGCCGATGACATTGATGCGCAGGGCGTCGGATTCGGAAAACCCGGCGGCGCGCCAGAGGACTTCGCCGTAGTAGAAGACGACATTGATGCCGACGAGCTGCTGGAAGGCGGCGAGGGCGAGGCCGGTCCAGACGATGGGGCGGATGCGGCCGGTGGCGCGGTCGAAGAGGTCGCGCAGGCTCGGGCGGCGGTCCGCCTCGAGGGTGGCCTCGATGCGGCGGACTTCCGCCGCCGCGTGTTCCGGGTCGGCGAGCCGCTGCAGCACGCGTTTCGCGGCCGCTGTTTGTCCGGCCGCGACGAGGTAGCGCGGGGATTCGGGGATGAAGAGGAGTCCGAGGAGGAAGAGTCCAACGGGAACAAGTTCCGCCCAGAACATCCAGCGCCAGGCAGGGAAGCCCCACCAGAAGTTCTCGCTGGCGCCGCCGGCGGCCTGGGCGATGAGGTAGTTGACGAGGAAGGCGAAGAAGAGCCCGAGCACGATGGCCATTTGCTGCAGGCTGGCGAGGCGTCCGCGGTAGGCGGCGGGGGCGATTTCGCTGATGTAGGCCGGGCTGATGATGCTGGCCGCGCCGACGGCGAAGCCGCCGATCAAGCGGTAGATGACGAACTCGACCGAGCCGTTGGCGATACCCGAGCCCCAGGCACTCGCCGCGAAAAGAATCCCGGCCCCGACCAGCGTGGTGCGGCGTCCGAACCGGTCGGCCAGTCCGCCGGCGAGAAAAGCGCCGGCCGCGCAGCCGAGGAGCATGGAGGCCACATTGAATCCGCTGCCGAGGCTGCTGCTGTTGAAGGCTTTTTGCAGCGCGCTGACCGTCCCGTTGATGCAACCGCTGTCGTAGCCGAAGAGGAATCCGCCGAGGGCGGCGACGGCACTGACCAGGAGGATGAAGCCGAAGTGATGGCGGGGTGCCGGGGAGGTCATGGGAGGCATCATCTCTACTGGCCGTTTGCCTTCGAGGCCATTCTGATTTCAACTGCGGGGTCGCATGGATCACTGGTTCTGGTTCAGTTTGCCGGACTTCGCTTATTCCTTCCTGAGCGTCGTCCTCGAGGGCGTGCCGTTCATTTTCGCGGGCGTGGTCCTGAGCGGGTTGATCGACGTTTTCCTGCCGCCGCGCGTGTTGGCCCGCGTGTTGCCGCGCCATCCCGCGGCGGGCATCCTCCTCGGCGGCGCGCTCGGCGCGGTCCTGCCGATGTGCGAATGCGGCATTGTGGTGGTCATCCGCCGCCTGCTGCAGAAGGGTTTGCCGCTGTCCAGCGCGATGGCCTACATGCTCGCGGCGCCGGTGGTGAACCCCATCGTCGCGGTCAGCACTTACGCGGCGTTCCGCGGTCAGGGACCGCTGGAAATGATGCTCGCCCGGATCGGGTTGTCCTTTATCGTGGCTGTGATCATGGCGGGCCTGGTGCATTTCCTGCGCCGCGGCTTCGTGTTGCGCGCGGACTTGGCGGCGGCATCCGCGGCGGACGACGACCACCACGATCATCGCGGCGGAAAGGAAAAGGCCGCGGCGGCCGTGCGCGCGGCCACGGGCGATTTCCTGGATGTGACCGTTTTCTTCGTCCTCGGGGCCGCGGTGGCCACGCTTTTCAACACGAGCGTGAACCAGCAACTGATCATGCCCCTGGCGGAGGACCGCGTGTTGGCGGTCGGCAGCATGATGGCTCTGGCGGCGCTGCTCTCGTTGTGCAGCACGTCGGATGCGTTCGTCGCGGCCACCTTCACCGCCTTCCCTTCCGCGTCCAAGCTGGCCTTCATGGTTTTCGGTCCGGTGGTGGATCTGAAGCTCGTCTTCATCTACAGCCTGGTCTTCCGGAAACGCTTCATTGTCCTCCTCGTGGCCGGACTGGTCTTGCTCGTCTTCGGTCTGTGCGCTTTTCTGCCCATCCCGGATTTCCGCGGCTGATGAAAAGGATCCTCACTTTGGTCACCCTGCTGCTGTGGGGCGGGACGCTGCTTTATTTCCGGGCCAGCGGCCGCGTGGTTTCCTACCTGCATCCGCAATTTCATCCCTACGTGCTCGCGGCCGGTCTCGGCCTGCTCCTCCTTGCCGCGCTTTGGTGGTGGGCCTCGCGCGAAACCGACGCCGGCTGCGAGGCGTGCGGCTGCCATCATGACGGGGAGGCCGAGCCCCGCAGCCGTTTGTCGGCCGGGGCGGCTTTCGCTTTTGTCGTGCTCCTCCTGCCGGTCAGCGCCGCGGCCTTCATTTCCCCGAGCCAGTTCGGCGAGGCCATGGTCATGAACCGGGGGATCGTCACCGACATCTCGCAGTTGCCGTCGGCCGGGAGGCCGGCCGGGAACTGGGACGACGCGCCGGCGTGGGATGAAGAGATCGACGAGGCGGACGCGACGTGGGATCAGACGCAGGAGGAGGGCGTGGAGTATTTCACGCGCGGGCCGGACGGCTCGATCCAGCTGGAAACCCTGGACCTGCTGTTCGCCGCGCAGGAACCGAACTTGCGGGAAGAGTTCGAGAACCAGCGTGTGTCCATCGTCGGCCAATACGTGCCGCCGCGCGGCGGGGCGGGAGGCGGGTTCGATCTGGTGCGCATGTTCATGGTCTGCTGCGCGGCGGACGCGCGTCCGCTGGGCATCAAGGTGACGGGCGAGCCGGTGGCCGTGCCGCGCATGGGGTGGGTGCGGATCACGGGCCTCGCGCGGTTCGAGGACAACGGCGGCGTGCTGGAGCCGAGTCTGGAATTGGAAAAGATCGAGGAGGTCGAAGCGCCGCGTGAAGCGATGCTTTATTAGCGTCGGCGCGCTCGCGCTGGTGTCCGCTTCCGTGCCGGCGGAGGAACCGGACTGGGCGCTGTCCCGGCCGGGATGGCAATACGAATTCCCCCGCGATCACCACGCGCATCCGGATTTCAAAACCGAGTGGTGGTATTTCACGGGCAACCTCGCCGCGGAGGACGGGCGCGAGTTCGGGTTCCAGCTGACGTTTTTCCGTCAGGGGGTGCGACGCGGCGGAGCGGCCGGGACGCGTTTCGCCGTCGACGACATCAAGCTGGCGCACTTCGCGGTGACCGATATCTCCGGGGGCGAGTTCCGCTTCGCGCAAAAGGTGTCGCGGGGATCCTTCGGCGAGGCGGGATTTTCCGAAGGCGACCGCCTTGCCTGGATCGATGATTGGACCTTGCGCCTGGCCGGTCCGGGGCGTTTCCGGCTCGAGGCGCGGGACAAGGATTTCGCTTTGGCCCTCGACCTCACGGCGGCGAAGGATCCGGTCTTCCACGGGGAGAACGGCGTCAGCCGCAAGGCCGAGGGCGAGGGGCGCGCCTCGCACTATTATTCGTTCACGCGATTGGCCGCGGAAGGCGTGGTGACTTCGGCCGGGCGGGAGAGGGCGGTGAAAGGGTGGTCGTGGTTCGACCAGGAGTGGGCGACGAACCAGCTGACCGAGAACCAGGCGGGCTGGGACTGGCTGAGTTTGCAATTCGAAGACAACACCGAACTGATGCTCTTCCAGATCCGGCTCAAGGACGGGGGGCGCGATCTTTTCTCCCATGGCACCTGGATCGATGCGGAAGGAAAGGTCGTCGCGGTGAAAAACGAAGACTTCGAACTGGTCCCGGGGCGCATCTGGCGGAGCCAAGAGACCGGCGGTGACTATCCGGTGGAATGGAAGTTGCGCATTCCCAAGCTCGGCCTCGAACTGGAGGTGGCGGCGGCCCTGGACGGTCAGGAGCTGGTCTTGCGGCCCATCGCTTACTGGGAGGGCGCGGTGCGGGCCGCCGGCACGCGGCACGGACAGGCGGTGCGCGGCCGCGGGTATCTCGAGATGACCGGCTACGCGGGCGCTCTGGTCGGGTTGCAAGCGCCGGAGACGCGGTGAGGTGCGGGGTTGACAGATTGCTACCGGCCGGAGAGCGTTCTATGACATGAAACCTTCTTTCGCCCGGTGCCGCGCGATCCTCTTGGTGACGGGCTGCTGTGCGGCCTTCTTGGCCGCGGGTCAGACGAGGGCGGAAGTCACCGCGGAAGCGGTGCGGGCGGCCTTCGACGGCGCGGACGGGGTTTTGGTCCTGCGTGATTGCCAGGACGGCAAGGAGACGGTCTTCGGGTCCGCGGCGGCGGCGGACCGCGCGTTCGGTCCGTGTTCCACGTTCAAGATCTGGAATTCGTTGATCGGGTTGGAAGAGGGTGTGATCGGGGATCCGGACGGCGCGTTCTGGAGTTGGGATGGCGAGGAGCGGAGTTTCCCGGCGTGGAATCAGGACCAGACATGGCGGTCGGCTTTCGCCTCGTCCTGTGTGCCGGCGTTCCAGGAACTGGCGCGGAAAATCGGCGCGGAACGGATGCAGGCGTGGTTGGACAAACTCGGCTACGGCAACCGCGATATGGCGGGGCGCCCGGACGCGTTCTGGCTGCCGCGCGCCGGTCAGGAGACGATCATGATCACACCTCGTGAACAGGCGCGGATGATTTGCCGTCTGCTCGGCGGGCAACTGCCGGTGCGGGCGGAGTCGGTGGCGCAAGTGGTGGACGTGATGAAACTCGCGGTCACGGACCGCGGTTCGTTGCACGGCAAGACCGGCAGCGGCTTGCGCGGCGGGGAGGACGGCCCGTCGTCGGACGCGGATTTCGACATGGGGTGGCTCGTCGGATTCGTGGAAGGCGGCGGCCGGAAGGCAGCCTACGCCTGCCTGGTGTTGGGCCCGGGGCGGAGCAGCAAAGATGCGCGCCGGGCGGCGGAGGAAATCCTGCGGGCCGGCGGTTGGTGGTGAGGCCGTGCCGCGGCGCGAGGCTCAAAATTTGAGGTGCTTGAGCGTGAGTCCCTCGTTGATGAGTTGCTTGAGCGAATTGAGGCCGATGCGGAGATGGTCCGTGACAAAAGCGGCATCGACTTCGGCGTCGCTCTCGGCGGTTTTGACGCCTTCCGGCATCATGGGCTGGTCGCTGACCAGCAGGAGGGCGCCGGTGGTGATTTCGTTGTAGAAACCGGTCATGAAAATCGTGGCGGTTTCCATGTCGATGGCGAGGGCGCGGATTTTTTTGAGGTGCGCCTTGAACTCCTCATCGTGCTCCCACACGCGGCGGTTCGTGGTGTAGACGGTGCCGGTCCAGTAATCGCGCTCCGCCTCGCGGATGGTGGTGGAAATGGCTTTTTGCAGCGCGAAGGCGGGCAGCGCGGGAACCTCGGGCGGGAAGTAGTCGTTGCTCGTGCCGTCCCCGCGGATGGCGGCGATGGGCAGGATGAGATCGCCGAGTTCGGCGCGGTGCTTGAGTCCTCCGCACTTGCCGAGGAAGAGAACGGCCTTGGGCCGGATGGCGCTGAGGAGGTCCATGACGGTGGCCGCGGTGGCGCTGCCCATGCCGAAGTTGATGATGCTGATGCGGCCGGCGGTGGCGTTGGGCATGGGCTTGTCTTTGCCGCGGAGTTTGACGCCGTGCCACTGGGCGAAGAGTTTCACGTAGTTCGTGAAATTCGTCAGGAGGATATGGTCGCCGAGTTCGTCGAGTTCGACGCCCGTGTAGCGGGGCAGCCAGTTCTCGACGATCTGGCGCCGCGTCGCGAGGGGCGCGCGGCGGGCGGAGGCGGATTTCGCGGACGCGGAAGAAGGCATGACGCGGAATTATGCGGCGGGCGTCCGCGCGGCGGAAGGCGAAACGCGGACGCGCTTATTCGAGGAAGGCGCGCTCTTCGGGCAGCAGACCGGAGGAGTCAATGCCGGCGGCGAGTTGTTCCGCCTCGGCGCTCTGCCCGGCGGCGCGGAGCAGGGCCGCCCGGAGCGCCAACCAGCGGGATTCCCCGCCGTCCTCGGGCAGCAAGGCGAGCCCGTCATCCGGCCGCCCTCCGCGCAAGCGGGCCAAGGCCGCCACGCGCCGGATGTCCACCGATCCCGGATCGGCGGCGAGGAATTCGTCGGCCGTGGCTGCGGCATCATCGAGGTCGCGCCCGGTGAGCAGCGAAAAATAAGCCGCGCTGAGCCGGCCCGAGGCGTCGCCCGGCAGGACGGCGAGCAGTTCGCGCGTCACGGCCAGCCCGTCCGCCGCGGTGGCCGTCGGCGGGAGATTGCGGATTTGTCCGCGCAGCGCCTCGGCCTTGGCCCCGCCGTCGGCGGCAAGGATACGCCACGCGGCGAAGGCCTCGGGTTTCCAGCCGACCGCCTCGGCATAGCGGGCGGCGAAGAGAACGTGGGGCAATTCGTCGAACTGCACGGCGCGGCGCAATTCGCGTTTGGCCGTGTCCGCCCCTTCCGGATCGCCCGTCGCCGCGGCAATGCGCGCGCGGAAGAGGTGGTAAAGCGTGTCGGGCAGGGCGCCGCCGCGGTGCGTTTCGATGAGCTCGCGGCATTCGTCCCAGCGCCCCAGTCCGCTGAGCGCGTCCAGACGCACCATCAGGGCGCCGGCGTGGCCCGGAACCTCGTCGGCGCGGACAAGTTCCAGCACGGCTTCATGCGCCGGCAGTCCGATCAGCCAGCGCGCCGCGGCCACGCGGTCGTCGAGCGGGGTGTCGCGCTCGCGCAACCGGGAAACAAGATCGTCCGCGGCTTCACCGGCGCGGGCGGGGTCGGACGAAACCACGAGGCGGGCGATGAGCAATTCATCGGCGGTCGAGGCCCGCGGGTGCGCGCGCAGGCGCTCGATGGCCGCGGCGAGTTCCGCCTGCGCCCCGGGCGAAAGCCCGGCGGTGCTGGCCGCGAGGACGCGCCGCGCGTCCAGCGCGGACTCGTCATCGCTCCCGGCCGCCGTTTCGAGCAGTTCGCGCGCCTCGCCGGCTCGTGCGGGGTCCGCTTCCGCCAGCAGGAGGTTGGCCAGCGCGACGCGAAGCCGGTCGGCGCCCGGGTCCGGAGCTGCCGGCAAAGCCTTGCGCAAGACGGCTTCCGCCGCGGGCGCTTGTCCTTTGGCCGACAAAAGCCCGGCCTCGAGAACCGCCCGGCGGACCATTTCCGCGGCCGTCAGGCCATCCGGGGGCAGGGCTTGAAGGGCGCGCTGCGCGTCGGCGGGGCGTGCGGCCGACAGCGAGCGTTCGCCGAAGACCAGAATCTCGCCGGCCGAGGCGTCGCCGGCCTCGAGCTTCTTGCCGATTTCCGCGACGCTGGCCGGGTCACCGGCGCGCGCGGCTTGGTAGGTCACGAGGCCGGCCACCCGTTCGTCGTCGAAGGCCATCAAGGCCGCCTGACGCAGGAGGTCGGAGGCTTCGGCGCCTTCGCCCCGGTCGAGGGCTGTGCCCGCGGCTTCGGCCAGCGCCATGGCGCGGTGCGCTTTGAGTTCGCGGTAGACGGGCTTGGCGCCGAGGGCGAGGCCGACGGCGAGCGCGGCCAGGGCCAGGACCAGGTTGCGCCGCCAGCCGCGCAGCCAGCGCCGCCAACCGGCGGACTCTTCGGGTTCTTCGAGCGCGTAGCTCGGCAGTTCGGGGCGGGGTTTTTCCGCGTTGCTCACGGCCCCAGATTACTACGACCGCGCCGGAGCGCAAACACCGGTCTCAGGGGGCCGCGACCTGTTCCGGCACGATGCGACGCCGCAGCCACTCCGCGGCGGCCGCTTCCGCGTCGGCCGGGTCCTGCGGCCCGCGGACGGCGAACTCCAGCACCCGCAAGCCCCGGTTGCGCCGGCCCTCGAGGAGATTTTTCCAGCGGACTTGCCGGTCGAAGCTGAACTCGTTGTCGACCGCGCCGGGCCGTCCGTCCTCTTCTATGACAGAGTGGAAAACGTGGACGGGGCGTCCCCGGTCGCGGAACACGTAACGCTGGAAGGGGAGGCGGAAGCCGCCCGCCTCGGCCGTCCACGACGGGAGCTTTTCGTCCAGTTCAAACCCGGCCGCGCCCAGGCAGACGCGCGGATCATGCACCACGAAAGCCGATTGCACCGAGGTCGGGCCGGGAGCCCAGCGGAAATAAAAGGCCTGCCACTGCCAACCGTGCTCATCACGCCACTGTTCGGAATACGCTTCATCGGGGAAGAGAAGAACGTCGAGCGTGCGCTCCGCGATCGGCACTTCCCGGGCATGGTCGTCGGCTTCCGGCGGGGCGAGACGCCAGAGCGACGATGCGGGCGGGGCCTGGCGTTCGTGCCAGCGGAACCAAGTCTCGCTGCCGAGCCAGGCCGCCGACCAGAGGACGATCCCCGCGGCGGCGAGCGCTGCGGGCACGGGAAATTTCAGCCTGGAGATCTCCGACAAGAAGCCGGGAGCGGGCGGAGTTTCGGTCGAGGGATGGCGGGCGGGGCGGGACAGAAGTTTGCCGGCCAGCAGCACCAGGGCCGAACTGGCCACCAGGACCGCGAGTCCGGTGCCGTCGTGGATTGGGTCGACGGCGGAACTGCCCGACCGGCAGGCGGCCACGGAGAGAGTGAGCGAGCGGATGGCATTGCCCCCCAAGGCGGCGGCGAGGCCGAGGAGGAACAGCAGAATGCGGCGGGGGACGGTGAGACGGAAAAATTCCCCGACGGCCAGCGCCACCATGATGTTGCTCTGCAACGACCGGATGCCGCTGCAGGCTTCCTCCACGCCCAGCACGCTGCCCGGGATGGCGATCAGGTTGCCGCGTTGCTCGGCGGCGTAGCCCATCCAGTGCAGGGCCTCGACGCAGAAGCCGGTGTTGCGCGACATGAGCCACCCCATGATGGCGTTTTCCTGCGGACGCGGCCACGGCACCGCGACCAGAAAAAAGAGCACGGGGAAGGCAAAATGCCGCAGCCATGGCGCGCCGCCGAGAAGATAGGCGGCCGATAGTGTCATAACGACCCCGCAACCTGCGGCGGCGGCGGGAAGCAGGCGCCAGTCGGCGTTGGAAACGGCTACCGGTTGCATGGCGGCGAGGACGATGGCCGCGGCCAGCAGTGCCGTCATCGCCCACCGGCGACCGGAACGCGTCGGCGTGGCGGCCTCCGGCCGGTCGGACCAACGCCGGCCGAGCAGCAGAAGACAAAGCAGTGGCACGAGGGTGCCGTAACTGTATTGGGGGTTGAGCGACCACTCCCACCAGTGGGCGCGAATGACCAGAACCCACGCCACCGCCAAGGCCGCCAGCCACCACCAGATGGAGGCAGTCCAGGTGCGCGGGATCGGGGTGGCGGGTGAGGGCATGCGGGAAGGCCGCAAGCTAGACCGGTCCGGTCCAAAGAAAAAGGCGTGGATTGGCGGACGGCAAGGTGTCACGGCGCGTTGGGGTAAGGCCTGGAAAAGAACCGCGCCCGGGCGCCCCCGAAAAAAGTGAAAAAAAACGAAAAAATGCTTGCCGGAATCGTGAGAGTGGGTAATCTGCCCATATTCATGAAAGCAATCCGCCTTCTCCTTTTGGGTGCTGTCGTTGTGGCAATCACTTCTTCGACCTATGCGCAACGGCCACCGCGGCCGGGCACAGTTACTCCTCCTCCTCCTCCTCCCGACACACAGGTGACAACCAGTCCTCGCTGAATTGCGCGAGTTCCAAAAATAACATTCTTCAGGCCACAACAAACCAAATCCACCAGACCTCCGAACACATGAACTTCTCATACCACCAAATCGTGACGACTGTCACGGCGCTTGCCGCATGTGCGATTGTTCTTCCCGTCAAAGTTTCGGCGCAGACAAACTTCTCGGCGCAAAACTTCAACACCAACGAGGGTTACGTGCGTAGCTTTGGAATTATCTCGACCAGCCAGCCCACAAGTTTGCGCTGGCAGGGCAATGACCCATACAATCCCGTCACGTTGTTCGGCGAAACAGACCTCGTCGCTAGGGTTAGCGGCTACACCCCGGCGCCGGCGGCCAATAGTAGCGTCATCCAAGGCGGTTTGGGAGCCACAGACGGGATTCTTCCCGGGACCAACAACGTGCAGATTTGGAAGTCGTTCAGCGCCTACTCGAATTACGCAGTGGTGAGTTTTCAAGCGGAATGGTCCATCATAGGTTCCTCGTTGTCTGAGGCGCCTTACACCAATTCCGACACGTTCGCTTTTGACCTGCGCAACGCGGCCAACTCGGCCAGCCTGCTCAAACTGCAATTCACTCCCGGAATAAACATCCAATCGAATTCCTACACCCTGCAAACCATTGCAGCCGGCTCGCCTACTGGAACTCTCATTGATCTTGGTTACGGCTCGCTCTTCACTACTCAGGTAGACATCACAGGTTCTACCTACAGCGTGTCCTTGACCCGCCTTGATCCTTCGACGCGTGCGGTCATCACCAACTACAGCAATCAGTGGTCCGGAAGCTTGGCCACCGGGACTTCATCCGACGATTTCAGCACCATCGCTATCGATTGGAATCTGGCATCCGGAAACAACGAAGACCCTGGTTCAAATTACATCCTTGTCAATGATGTTCAGGTCGTACCCGAGCCTTCCACATACGCGCTTTTGGCTCTCGCCGGTTCCGGCTTGCTTGGGTTCGCCCTCCGCCGCCGCCGAGCCTGACCGGATTCCGCTCGCTCCCGCTCTACACGGCGAGACTGCTTTTCGAAGCAGTCTCGCTTGCTTTTAGGGGGTTGCCTGCTGAAACCCGTCAACACAAGGCCAATCCACCATGCCGCCTACGCACCATCGACACTTGGCCGGCGCCCTTCTTTACCTCTCGGGCGCGACGATCGCGGTGTTCGTCACCGGCCGCCATGACGTGCCGGCCATGGCGGCGGTAGTCGCCGGGGCGGGACTTGGCATGGTGGCGGGGCGGCCGTCCGGTTCGCCCGGGTGGTGGCCCGTCTCGCTCTCGTTGCTCTTCGCGGTCGCGGCCGCGGTCGCCCTGCTGCCGGCCGGGGAGTATCTGCCGGGATGGCGGGCTGGTTCGCCGGGCGTGGTGCCCTTGGCGGCCTCGTTCGCGGCCATGCCGGCGCACCACGTTTTCTGGTGGCTGGCGCTCGCCGGAACGATCGTCGCCGCATGGTTCCTGCTTGCTTCGCCGCTCGATGTTCGCGCGCTGCGCGTCTTCCTCCACGCCGTCGCCGGCATCGTGGCGGCGTATGCCATTGTTTCCATCATCCAAGCCCACACGGCGTGGTCGTATCCGTTTACCGGCGGCGCGAACTTCGGTCTGCTCCCCAACCGCAATCACACCGCGGCGCTGCTGGTGGTCGGGGCCATCGTTTCCTTCGGTCTGATGCAATGGGAGGCGGTCAACCACCACCGGGCCGGCGCGGTGATGTCCGCCCTCTGGGGCGCGCCGTCCCTCGCGGCGCTGCTTTTCTTCAGCACGTCCCGGGCGGGCGTCGTCTTTCTGGCCGTGGGCTTCGCGCTGTGGGTGGCGGGCGCCGCCGGTCAGGCGGTCAAGCGGCGCACGGCGCTGGCGGCCGCGGCCATTCTCACGGGATTTCTCGCCGTGCTCCTGGTGGCGGGCGGAAGCACGGTGCGGGACCGCTTGGGGGCGCTGTGGCAAGACGCGGTCGCAGCCGGCGAGGGACAAACCGGTCCGATCGACTTTCGTCAGCCGGTTTTCCGGGATACGTGGCAAATGATCCAAGACGCGCCGCTCACCGGCCAGGGCTTGGGCCATTTCGAGTTCGTCTTTCCGCACTACCGGGAAGTTTCGCGCACGGCGGCGCGCGTGCTGCACCCGGAGAGCGATTGGCTGATGGTCGCCGCCGAGTCGGGCCTGCCCGCCCTGCTCATCCTGTTGTCGTTGGTCGGTTGGTATTTCGCGCGCTGCTGGGGGGCGCGCCGGGAGACTGGCGGACTTTTGCGCTGGACGGCAGCGAGCGCCATCGGGGCGATTCTGGCCCATGGCATCGTGGATGTTCCCTGGCACCGTCCGGCTCTGGGCTGGTTCTTGCTGGTCGTGGCTTTGGCCACGGTTCCCCCAGGCGGGGGCGCCTTGCCTTGGGCTCGGGTCTGGCGCGTCGTGCAATTCCTGCTCGGCTTGCTCTTCCTGGCAACGGCTGCATGGCTCGGCCACGCCACCACCACCGACCGTCCGCCTCTGGCTTACCGGTGGCCGGGCTATGCGGCGGAAATGAAGAGTCTGCTGGATGCGCGAAAATATGATGACGGGGAGTTTGTCGCCCGCGAGGCCATCCGCGACTTTCCGCTGAATCATCAAGCCTACTATTGGCGGGCCGGTTTCCTGCGCATGTTTGAGGGCACCGAAAAGGAGATGGAGGCCGATACGGACGCCGGGCG
>Ga0172372_10002316_pt1 | contig 29069 bp, 29 predicted proteins | sample LakKiv5m_2_FD_114544 | JGI IMG/M metagenome (GOLD analysis project Ga0172372, IMG submission 114544) | Freshwater microbial communities from Kabuno Bay, South-Kivu, Congo - kab_092012_9.5m | ecosystem: Environmental > Aquatic > Freshwater > Lake | place: Democratic Republic of the Congo...
CTTTTCCCGCCGCTACAGGCGCTGCTCCGTCATTGCCAGGAGGAAGAAATCCACCACCGGGATGAGGCGCGGGAGGCCGGCGAAGGCCGCGCCTATGGCCCGTTGATTGGTGCCTGGGCCTGGATTGTCGGGGCGGGTTCCAAGGCCGCGGTGGCGGCGGCTAAGCGTATCTAAAAACGCGTTATCGCCGGAGCAATTGCCGCTCTCGCCACCAGACCAGCAAGCCGCCAGCCAGGATCACCCCAGTCCCCACCCAGGTCCAGAAATCGGGGAAGGTGTGAAACACAAGCCAACCCACCAATGCCGCGACAACAATCTGCACGGTGCTGAAGGGCGCCAGCAGCGATGCCGGGGCGCGGCGAAAGGCTGAAATCAGCAACAACTGGCCAAGCAGATTGCAAAGCCCCGCCGCAGCAAAGATCGGGATATCCGCCGCATCCGGCATGCGCCAGACCAGGGGTACGAAAAGTGCGGCCAGCAAAAGCTGAAACGCGGAAGTCCAGATCAGCGTTGTCATCGCGCCATCGCGCGGCATCATGCGTGTGATCACCAGCGCGAAGGCCCAAAGCACGGCCTCAGACAGCGGCCAAAGTGCTGCCGGGCCAAATACCCCCGTGCCAGGCCGCAGCACAATTAGCATCCCCAGAAAGCCGATCACCACCGCAAGCCAGCGCTGCCAATCCACCTTTTCCTTGAGCAGCCATACAGAAAAAAGCAACACCACGAAGGGCGAGATATAGGTCAGCGCGATGCAATCCGCGAGATCAAGCAGGCTCAAGCCCTGCACGAAAAGCAGCGTGCAGACAAAGATGCAGACACCGCGGAGCGCCTGCATCCCGGGATGGGCAGTTTTCACCACAGCGCGGCCGCGCCAGGCGATGATCAGGAACAGCGGCAGCACCTGAAACACCGCGCGGCCAAAGGCAACTTCAAGCGTGTGACATTTCTCCGTCAGCAGCTTGGAAGCCGCATCCACGCCGGTGAAGACCGAAAACCCAACGAGCAAAAGCCCAACCGCCAAGGCGCTATTTTGGGCGGGGTGAGTCATGTGGCCCCAAAAAATGCGCGTGGCGCGGCACCATCTTCCGCCAGGATCAGCGCGGCGAGCCGCGCCATATGTGCCTCACCAATCACCGGTCCGGCAAAGCGCTGGCATTTCGCCAAGACCGCTGCTTCATCAAGTGCAAGCCCCGCATCACCCGCAATGGCGCGGACGGATGCCTGATGCGTTTCACCACCAGCAAGGGTCACAATCAGCCGCGCGCCGCGTTCTTCCGCCTTGGTCAGCGCTGCGTCTTCCGCAAGGTCCACCAAGCCTTCCAAGCGCCGTAGTGCTGGATCGGCAAGTGCGGCATCGGTATAGGCGGCCGGGCCAAGATCACCTTGGATCAGCGCCGCCGCCACCGCCCAGGATAGGCTGAATTGCGCCTGAATGGCGCGCAGCGGCGCGCGATTGGCGGCATAGCGCAAAGCCTCTGCATAGGTCTCCAGGCGGAGCGCCGAGACATCACCCAAGCGGCCAGCAATCGCCGCGCGCAATACCAAGGCCGCTGCTGCCGCGTAATGCGCATGGCGCACGCCCGCGAAGGGTTTGATATAGGCCTCAGCGATCAGCCATTCGCCTGACGGTGCGCGGGAGGCTGGCGCTTCATGCAGCAGCGCAAGGCGCCGCGCTTCCGCCAGTCCATCCGCCGGCGCATCCATGCCCGCACGTGCGGCTGCCGCTGCCATGGCGCCAAGCAGCACCGCATGGGCTGGGTAGCTGTTCCGCCCATCCATCCCGGCGGCAATCGGCGCGTAAAGCGCGAAGGGGATTTGGCAGGCCGCAAGGCGCACAGCACGGGCCACTTCCGCCGCATCTCCACCCGCCAGGCGCGCCGCCACAGCAGCGGCGCCCATTGCATGCCAAGACCCATCCACATGCATGCCAGGGCGGATGCGCCAGATCTCTCCCGCTCGTGCGGCGATTTCATAGCCAAGCGCGAAAGCGTGTTGCGCGGTGCGGAGCGAAACACGCCCCGCCGCCAAGGCCGCGATGCAGAGCGGCGCCACTGCCAGTGCGGGCCGACCATGGGCGCGCGCCAGCCCCTCATTCGCTTCATCCCAGCACATGGCGGCAGCCAATACCGCCGCCGCGCCCGCTTCCGAAATACCCGCCGCGCAGCCGGGCAATCGCACCGCACCAGGCATGGTGATTGCCAAAGCCTCAGCAAAGCGACGCGGCTTGGTGTGCCCAAGCCCCGCGATCATGCAACCAAGACTATCCAACAACAGCAAGCGCGCGGATTGCGCCACCGCGCCGGAAGGGCCATCCCAGGCGAAGGCGATCACATCATCAAAATCACAAGCATCCTTCATGCGCCGTTTTGATCCTGGGGCACAAAACGCATGCGCCCCAAAGCCTGTAGCCCCAGCATCAGGGAAGCGACATGCGATGATTGAAAAAAGGCACCGCTTGCGATCAGGGCGGGGATTTCAGCGAGCGGCAGCAATTCCACCGCGATTTCCTCACCCGCATCAAGGCTCTGCGCGCCATCGGCATAAGCGCCTTCCGCCAGCACGATATGAATGCGGTTGGTATGCGTCGCCGAATTGGGGCTGAGGCTGACAATCGAGCGAAATTCACGCGCGGCAAAACCGGTTTCCTCACGCAATTCACGCGCGGCCGCTTCAAGCGCGCCGGCATCCGCTGCATCCATTACGCCGCCCGGCAATTCCAGATGCACGCAGCCTGCACCATGGCGATATTGGTGGTTCACCACCAGCCGATCATCATCGGTCACCGCCACCACATGCACCCAATCGGCATATTCCAGCACGTAATAGGGATCCAGCACCGCGCCTTCCGGCGTGATGCAGCTATCCGCGCGCAACCTGATCCAGCGATCCGCATGGATCAGGCGGGAAGCGGCCACGCGCCAGGCACCTGGCCGGCGCATAGCCTATTCCGCCGCGATCTGTTGGGCGTAGCTTTCCAGCGGCGCGCAAGTGCAGACCAGATTGCGGTCGCCATAGACATTATCAACGCGCTTGACCGGCGGCCAATATTTGCGCGCCTTCACGAAGGGCAGCGGGAAGGCGGCTTCTTCGCGGCTATAGGGGTGCGACCAAGTCTCCGCCATCACCTCGGCTGCGGTATGCGGCGCGTTTTTCAGCGGGTTATCGGCCTTGTCCATACGGCCTTGCTCCACCGCGCGAATTTCGGCGCGGATTGCGATCATGGCGTCAATGAAGCGATCAAGCTCGGCCTTTGGTTCGCTTTCCGTCGGTTCCACCATCAGCGTACCGGCCACCGGCCAGGACATGGTGGGCGCGTGAAAACCATAATCCTGCAAACGCTTGGCGATATCTTCCACCAGCACGCCGCCGCCTTGCTGGAAGCCGCGGCAATCCAGAATGCATTCATGCGCGACCATGCCATTGGCGCCTTTGTAGAGCACCGGGAAATGCCCATCCAAGCGCTTGGCCATGTAATTGGCGGAAAGGATCGCAACCTCGGTCGCGCGACGCAAGGCATCAGGCCCCATCATGCGGATATAGGCATAGGAAATCGGCAGGATGGAAGCGGAACCGAAAGGTGCCGCACTCACGGGGCCGAAGCCTGTCGCTGGGCCGGCTTCCGCCAGCATCGGGTGATTGGGCAAATGCGGTGCCAGATGGGCGGCAACACCAATCGGTCCCACACCTGGCCCGCCGCCGCCATGCGGAATACAGAAGGTCTTATGCAGGTTCAAATGGCAGACATCAGCGCCGATGGTGCCGGGGCTGGTCAGGCCCACCTGCGCATTCATATTGGCGCCATCCATGTAAACCTGCCCGCCCTTGGCGTGCACGAGCGCGCAGATTTCCTTGATCTCGGCTTCAAAAACGCCGTGTGTGCTGGGATAGGTCACCATCAGCGCGGCAAGATTCGCGCCGTTTTGATCAAGCTTCTCCTTCAGATCATCAATATCCACATTGCCATCGCGGTCGCAGCCGACAACCACCACCTGCATGCCGGCCATGACGGCAGATGCCGGGTTGGTGCCATGCGCGCTTGATGGAATGAGGCAAATGGTGCGCGCCGCATCGCCACGAGAAAGATGCCAGGCACGAATGGCGAGCAAGCCAGCATATTCACCCTGGCTGCCGGCATTGGGCTGCAAAGACACGGCAGCAAAACCGGTGATGCGCGCGAGCCAGGCTTCCAGCCTGCGGATCATGGTGATGTAGCCCGCCGCCTGATCCACCGGCGCGAAGGGATGGATATTGCCGAAACCGGGGAAGGTCACCGGAATCATCTCGGCCGTTGCGTTCAGCTTCATGGTGCAGGACCCGAGCGGGATCATGCTGCGATTGAGCGCGACATCCTTGTCTTCCAGCGATTTCATGTAGCGCAGCATGCCGTGTTCGGAATGATAGCTATTGAAAACGGAGGCTGTCAGGAAAGCCGAAGTACGACGCAGCGCCTCCGGCAAATCTCCAGCAAGCCCCAGCGCCTCAACCGCGGGCGCCGCCTTACCCGCCGCTTCCGCCAGCGCTGCTACCAGCCGCGCCAGATCATCGCGGGAGATGGTTTCATCCATCGCGATGGAAACACTGCCGTCATCCACACGCCGCAGGTTGAAGCCATGCTTCAAGGCAGCGGCCATCACCGCATCGGCGCGCGCACCGGCTTCAAGGGTGATGGTATCGAAAAAACCCTGATGGCGCAGCGTGAAGCCAAGCCGCGCCGCCGCATCACTCGCCAAGCGCGCCAGCAGCCGCACGCGCTTCGCAATGCGCGTCAGCCCTTCCGGCCCATGCCACACCGCATACATGCCAGCCATCACAGCCAGCAGCACTTGCGCGGTGCAGATATTGGAAGTCGCCTTTTCGCGGCGGATATGCTGTTCGCGCGTTTGCAGCGCCAAGCGCATCGCGGGCGCACCAGCGGCATCCACGGAAACACCCACAAGGCGCCCCGGCATCAGGCGCTTATGCGCATCGGTCACCGCCATGAAGGCGGCATGCGGCCCGCCATAACCCATCGGCACGCCAAAACGCTGCGCGCTGCCCACCACAACATCCGCACCCATTTCGCCCGGCGGCTTCAACAAAGTCAGCGAAAGCGGATCGGCGGCAACAATCGCAAGCCCGCCCACCGCATGCACGGCAGCGATCTCGGCGGTCAGGTCACGCACTTCGCCCGTGGTCCCGGGATATTGCAGCACCAGCGCAAAGGGTTTTTCCGCCGCACAAGCCGCCGCAATGCCGGCCACTTCCGCCACCACCACGCGATAGCCAAGCGGCGCGGCGCGGGTTTCCACCACGGCGCGGGTTTGCGGGTGCAAATCAGCCGCCAGCACAATTGCATTGCTCTTGGCCCGCGTCGCGCCATGCGCCAGCGCCATGGCTTCCGCCACCGCCGTCGCCTCATCCAATAGCGACGCATTAGCGACCGGCAGCCCGGTCAAATCCGTCACCATGGTCTGGAAATTCACCAGCGCTTCCAGCCGGCCTTGCGCAATCTCCGCCTGATAGGGCGTATAGGCCGTGTACCAGCCGGGATTTTCCAGGATATTGCGCAGGATTACCGGTGGCGTCAGCGCGCCGTGATAGCCAAGCCCGATCAGGGATTTGATATCGGCGCGGTTCTGTTCGGCCAAGGCGCGCAATTCGTCAATCGCCTCAGCCTCGCTCACGGCAGGCGGCAGGGCGGAAAGATCGGCTTCCAGAATGGCAGCAGGCACGGTGCGCGCGGCGAGTTCCGCGAGGCTTTTCGCACCCACCACGCGCAGCATTTCGCTGATTTCCGCTTCCGACGGGCCGATATGGCGCCGGTCGAAAGCGTAATGCGCTTCAAGCGCACTCAGTTCGGCGGCGCTCATGCCAGGCTATCCACAAAAGCGTGATAGGCGCCTTCATCCAACAATGCGGCAATCTCGCCCGCATCGGCGGGTTCGATGCGGAAGAACCAACCGCCCGCGGTCGGTTCGCGATTAACCAGGCCCGGATCATCCGAAAGCGCCGCATTCACTTCAATGATCTTGCCCGCAATCGGCGCATAGACATCGGAAGCGGCCTTCACGCTTTCGACCACGGCGCAAGCCTCACCAGCCTCGACCACGCGGCCCACTTCGGGCAAATCCACAAACACCACATCACCCAGCGCATTCTGCGCGTGATCGGTAATGCCAATGGTCGCGCCATCGCCATCGGTGCGGACCCATTCATGATCTTTGGAAAAGCGCATTTCAGTCATGGTGGCAGGGCCTTTCAGCGGGCGTAACGATGAGGGTTGAAGGGCATGGGCGCAACTCGGGCAGGCACTGCCTTGCCGCGCACCATGAGATCGAGCGAGGTACCATCCTCGGCAAAGGGGCGCGCGACATAGCCCATGGCAATCGGTGCGCCAACGGAAGGACCAAATCCGCCCGAGGTCACTTCACCAATCACCGCGCCATCCGCGCCTGCTATGGGCGTATGGCCGCGCGCTGGTTGGCGGCCTTCCGGGCGAATACCTACGCGCAGCCGCTTCGGCCCATTGGCCAATTCGTCGCGCACACGCTCAGCGCCCGGGAAATTCCATTCCATGCGGCGGCGCTTGCCAATGCTCCACACCAGCCCCGCTTCAACAGCGCTGGTGCTCTCGTCAATATCGCTGCCGTAAAGGCAAAGCCCTGCCTCGAGCCGGAGTGAATCCCGCGCCCCAAGCCCCGCCGGCATCACGCCCGGCAAAGCGAGCAAGCCGCGCGCAAACGCCTCCGCCTGCTCGGCGGGGACCGAGATTTCAACGCCATCTTCGCCGGTATAACCGCTGCGAGAAATAATCGCGTGCACGCCCCCGATATCGAAACTGCCAATGCCCATGAAGGAAAATGCCGCAAGCCCCGGCGCCAGCCTGGCCAATGCCGGCACCGCGCCCGGCCCTTGCAGCGCGAGCAATGCGCGATCCTCATGCCGATGCAGCGTCACACCCTGCGGCAAATGCGCCGCGATAAGGCCGAAATCATGTTCCTTGCGGCTGGCATTCACCACCAGAAAAATCCGGTCGCCCAGATTGGCGAACATGAAATCATCGAGAATGCCGCCGCTTGGCGATGTCAGCAGCCCATAGCGCTGCCGGCCTGGCTTCAGCCCCGCAACATCGGCAGGCGTCAGCGCTTCCAAGGCCGCCGCCGCGCCTTCGCCGCGCAATTCCGCCTGCCCCATATGGGAGACATCGAATAGCGCCGCGGCGGCGCGGCAATGCAAATGCTCCGCCATGATGCCGGCGGGGTATTGCAACGGCAGCGCATAGCCAGCGAAGCCCACCATGCGCCCGCCCAATTCGCGGTGCAGCGCGGCAAGCGGGGTTTCCGCCAGGGATTCGGATGGGGACTCGACCACGCTGCCTCCCGCCGCTTCGCGCGGCGAAATGGGTTCAACACGTGGTCCCCCTCTGTCTGATGACCTGAGAGATTCGGCGGGGGCGTTGCCCAGGCCTTACTCCGTCGGTGCCATGGCTTACGCCACGGGCTTTCCAGAGGCCCCTTTCCCGCGCGGCCCTTTTGCCTGAGCGTTTCCGGGGACCGGTTGCGCCTTCGGCGGCAGGCAGGCCTGCTCTCTCCCGCGCGGAGTCAACGGGGTGAGAGGTCAATGACAGATCGGGCGGGGGCGCGCAATACGGAAAAACCGCCCCGTAACGGCCTGGATTTAAGCCTTTGGTTAATCGGTTTGCCTCACTATATGCGCCATGAGTTTCGCGCCCGGAGCAGGCATGGACGGTTACATCCCCGGTCAATCCCGCATAGTGCATCACCCCCCGGTGGCGCGGTGTGAGATTTGCGCCGATGCCCTGCTGGAAGCCCATGGCGGCGTGGTTTATCGCGACTCGGCTTTGCGCGGCCCCTGCCTCAACGGCATCAGCCTTGGCATGTTGAGCGCCTTTCTGGGTGAGCCCGCCAGCGTGGGCCGGCTGATGCGCTTGGATGAGACGCTGACACGGCGCATCTATCGCCGCCTGATCTGGGATGAGCTCGGCGCGGACCGCCTGCCGCCAGGGCTTGATCTGGCCTTGATGGCCTTCGCGCTGGAAGCCGGGCCGCTTGCCGCGATCCTGGCGCTGCAGGATGCGCTGGGCGTGGCGCGCAGCGGCGCCTTGGATGAGCCAAGCCGCACTGCCCTTCTGGGGCTGGAAGCAGGGCCAGTGATTACCCGCATCTTCGCCGCGCTTTCGGCACATTGCCTGGCGCTTGGGCAGCTTCCGGGCCGCGCCTTGGATGAATTGCGCGCTGCCGCGCTTGGCATGGCGGGGTCAGGCTGAGCCGGCCTGATCCTCAAGCACCTGCCCCGCCCGGTGCCGGCGCAGCAACCACAGCCCGATCAACACCGAAACCACAAATAGCGCCGCCGCCAGCCCCATCTGCCAGGCGCCATCCACCCGAATACCCTTGCCGAGCAGCGCGAAAATCACCGTCTGCGGTACATACCCAATCGCCGAGGCCGCCAGGAAAGCCAAGGGCGGCACCGCCGCCATGCCGGCCAGCAGATTGACCGCCAAATTATTGCCAATCGGCAGCAGCCGTAGCGCCAGCGTGGCGCCAAAGGGGCTGCCCACCAGCACATCCCGCATGGGCCGCAACCTATGGCCGAAACGCCCGGCCAGCCGCGCCTCGGCCCAGGGGCGACCAATCGCCCGCGCCCAGGCATAGGCCACACCACAGCCCAGAATTTGTGCCGCGAGCGCAAGCGCCGTGCCTTCCACCGCGCCAAAGGCATAGCCGGCCAGAAAGGCGATCCCCTGGCGCGGCACGCCCGCTGCGGTCAGCGCCGCCCCCGCCAGCACGAAAACCGCGTCACCCAGCAAGCCCTGGCCCAGCACATAATGGTCCACCCATTCCGTCCCCGGTGCGGCGCCGAGGCTTCTCAGCAGCAGCCCCCCGGCCATCAGGCCAAGCGCCAGCACCAGCAGCCGGATCAACGCCGCCCGCCGCCGGGCGGAAGGCGTGGGCGGGGTCATGCCTCGGGCTCGATCACCGGGCGCTTGCCGCGCCTTTGCAGCCAGGCAACGCCGATCAGGTCCAGGATACTCACCGCCAGCCGATCCAGCGTGCCGTAATTGGATTTGCCGCGCAGGCGCGGGCGGTGATTGACCGGTTCGCTGATGACAACGCCGCCCGCGCGTAAGGTCAGCGCCGGCAGGAAGCGGTGCATGTGATCAAAATGCGGCAAGCCGAGAAACAGCGCGCGGGAAAACACTTTCAGCCCGCAGCCGGTATCGGGTGTCGCATCGCGCAGCATCCAGGCGCGGAAACGATTGGCGAAGCGGCTGCTGAAGCGCTTGATTGCTGAATCGCGCCGATTGACGCGATGCCCGGCGATCAGCACCGGCACACCCTGCGCGGCCTCAGCCTGGGCACGCGCCAAAAGGCGCGGGATATCGGCGGGGTCGTTCTGGCCGTCGCCATCCAGGGTCGCGATCCATTCCCCCCGCGCGGCCTTCACGCCCGTGATCACGGCCGCCGATTGCCCGCAGGAAGCGCGGTGCCTCAGCACCCGCAAGGGCGCGCCCGCCGCCTGCGCCGCAGCCAATTGCTGCGGCGTCGCATCGGTGGACCCATCATCCACATAGACAATCTCATGCACCACGCCGGCCAGGGCAGCGCGGATTTCGGCGATCAGGGGGGCGATATTGGGTGCTTCATTGCGCACCGGCACGACCACGGAAATGAGGGGCGCAGCCGGGAGCAGTGCATTATCGGAAATCATGAGGATTTCGCGGTAGCAGGGCCGCCAAGTCACGGCAAGCAGGGGTGTATCGGCTGGAAATTCCCCCTATATGCGCGCCATGCCCTTCGACACACGCTCCCTGCCCGCCGATATCGCCGCCGCCGAACAACAGGATGCGCGCCGCGCCATTGCCTTTTGGCTGCTGGGCGTGGCCGGCATGGTCTGGTTCATGGTGGGGCTTGGGGGTGCCACGCGGCTCACGGGTTCTGGCCTGTCCATCATGGAATGGGCGCCGATTGCGGGGACGCTGCCGCCGCTGTCACAAGCCGAATGGCAGCGGCTTTACGATCTCTATCGCAGCATTCCGCAATATCAGCTGGTCAATCAGGGTTTTGGCATTGAGGGCTTCAAGGAAATTTTCTGGCTGGAATGGGGGCATCGGCTTTGGGGGCGGCTGATCGGCCTTGCCTATATTACGGGGCTTGCCTGGTTCTGGCTGCGCGGGCGGGTGCCGGCGGCGCTCAAACCCCGGCTTTTGCTCCTGCTGGCGCTGGGCGGGCTGCAAGGGGCAATTGGTTGGTTCATGGTGGCTTCAGGCTTTGAGGCGGATCGGACCGCGGTTTCGCCCTATCGGCTGGTGATCCATCTGGGGCTCGCTTTTGTCCTGTTTGGGCTTTTGTTCTGGACGGCGCTTAGCCTTCTGCGCCCGGTGCGCAAAGGCCCGGTGGATGCCGGGGCCTTGCGCGGCTTGGTGCATGCGACCGCCGGGCTTGCGGTACTGGCGATGCTGGCGGGCGGCTTTGTGGCCGGGATTCGCGCCGGCTTCAGCTACAATACCTTTCCGCTCATGGATGGGCGGTTGGTGCCGGAGGGCTATTGGGATTTGGCGCCCGCGCTCAAAAACTTCACCGCCAATATCGCCGCCGTCCAGTTCAATCATCGGCTATTGGCGAGTGCCGTGCTGGTGGTGGCCTTCGTCGCCGGCGCCCTGGCCTGGCGTCGCCTGGCCCCCGGCTTTGCGCGCAATGCCGTGCTGGCGCTGACAGGGGCCGTCACGCTGCAATATGCGCTTGGCATCGCGACCCTTCTGGCCGTGGTGCCGGTCTGGCTTGGCACTTTGCATCAATCCATCGCAGTCCTGGTGCTGGCGACCGCGCTTGCCGCAATTCATGGCTTGCGCCGGCCCCGCGCAACCGCTTCTCTGAACGCCTGACCTTCGAGGTATAAGCCCATGAACGCGCTCGGCATCACTGATGAATTGTTCTTCACGCTGCTCGATCGCGCGGGCGCCGAACGCCAATTGCGCGACGCGACCATGGGCTGTGAGGATGGTGAGCTGTTTCTGGAATATCGCGAAAGTGAGGCGATTTCGATTGATGATGGCCGCATCCGTTCCGCGAGCTATGATGCAACGCGCGGCTTCGGTTTGCGTGCCGTGGCAGGTGAAGCGGCTGGCTTTGCCCATGCGGGGGAATTGTCGGATGCCGCGCTTTCGCGCGCCGCTGCGGCGGTAAAGGCTGTCCGCCAGGGTCATAGCGGGGTGTTGGATGTCGCGCCGCGGGCCACCAATGCGCGGCTTTACACTGATGCCAATCCGCTCACGCAAATGGATTTCGCCGCCAAGACCGCGCTGTTGCAGGAAATAGACGCCTATGCCCGTGCGCGAGACCCGCGCGTGGTGCAGGTAATGGCCTCCATCACCGGGGAATGGCAGGCGGTGCAGATCCTGCGCCCGGATGGGCAGCGCTTCGCTGATTTGCGCCCGCTCGTGCGCTTCAATGTCTCGGTCGTGGTGGCGGAAGGGGATCGGCGGGAGACCGGCAGCTTCGGCACTGGCGGGCGCTTTGCCTATGAACGGGTGCTGGGTGGAGAAGCCTGGAAGCGCGGTGTGGATGAGGCGCTGCGCCAGGCGCTGGTCAATCTGGGCAGCGTGCCCGCGCCGGCCGGAGAGATGGAAGTGGTGCTTGGCCCCGGCTGGCCCGGCATTCTGCTGCATGAAGCGATCGGCCATGGGCTGGAAGGCGATTTCAATCGCAAAAAGACATCCGCCTTCGCCGGGTTGCTTGGCCAGCGCATCGCCGCACCGGGCGTGACCGTGGTGGATGATGGCACGCTGCCTGATCGGCGCGGCAGCCTGACAGTGGATGATGAAGGCACGCCAAGCGGGCGCACCACGCTGATTGAAGATGGCGTCCTGGTTGGCTTCCTGCAGGATCGGCAGAATGCCCGGCTGATGGGTGTGGCGCCCACCGGCAATGGCCGCCGCCAAAGCTATGCCCATAGCCCCATGCCGCGCATGACAAACACGGTCATGCTGGGCGGCGCCCATACGCCGGAAGAGGTGTTGGGCAGTGTGAAGCGCGGGCTTTACGCGGTGAATTTCGGCGGCGGGCAGGTGGATATCACCTCCGGCAAATTCGTCTTCAGCTCTTCGGAAGCCTATTTGATCGAGAACGGCAAGATCGGCGCGCCGGTAAAGGGCGCGACACTGATCGGCAATGGCCCGGATGCGCTGACGAAGGTGAGCATGGTTGCCAATGACATGGCGCTCGACCCCGGCATTGGCACTTGCGGCAAGCAGGGCCAGGGCGTGCCGGTTGGCGTTGGCCAACCGACACTGAAACTGACCGGGCTGACGGTGGGCGGGACGGCGGTTTAGTTCGCGCCCGCTTCACATCCGTTCAGCGGACACGCCCTAAACTGTTTTTTTGGGGGTCGCATTTTCCGAGTCGCCAAGTGAAGACACTTGGCTTGAAACTGCTCCTAACTCGCCTTTGCGGCGCTGCGCATCAATTCATAAGCGCCGCGCTCGCCCGAGCTTGGCACCAGCCGCGTGGTGAGGCCAAGCACGGTCTCAGCGCCGCCCAGATAGACATAGCCATCCGGCTGCAATTGATTGGCGATATTGGCCAGCACCTGAGTTTTGGTAGCTCCATCGAAATAGATCAGCACATTGCGGCAGAAGATGATGTCGAAGCGGCCCAGAATGGCAGGGCTTTCCAGCAGATTGAAGCATTGCCAGCGCACCATGCCACGCAGCCCATCGGAAATGCGCCAACGCCCTGAATCCGGCTTGAAGTATTTCACCAGCAATTGCACCGGCAAGCCGCGCTGCACCTCGAATTGCGTAAACAAACCTTCCTGCGCACGCGCCAGCACATCACGCGACAAATCCGTCCCCACGATTTCGACGCGCCGACCACCAAGTACAGGCCCCAATTCATTGATGATCATCGCCACCGAATAGGCTTCCTGCCCCGTGGAAGCAGCCGCCGACCAAATGCGCAAAGCCTGCCCCGCCGGGCGCGCTGCGGCGAGCTTCGGCAATACCTGACGCAAATGCTCAAAGGGCCTGCCATCACGAAAGAAGGAGCTTTCATTGGTGGTCAGCGCTTCCACAACCTCGGTCGCGAGCGGCAATGACGGCGCATTGCGCAACCGCCCGGCAAGCGCATCCAAGGACACCAGCCTTTCGCGCTTCAGAATCGGCGCCAGCCGCGTATCCAGCATATAGGCCTTATCCGTATTGAGCACGATGCCAGAGCGTGCCTTCACGAGACCGGTGAGGAATTGAAAGGATTCAGGGGTCATGTTTTTGCACCCGGCAATTTGAAGATTTCGAGAACCCGTTCCGCCAGAACTTCCGGCGGGGATTGGAGGCTGGCGATACCGGCGCGCGAAACCGCCCCCGGCATGCCCCAGACCACAGAACTTGCTTCATCCTGCGCGAAAACCGCGCCACCTTTGGCGACCAGGCTGCGGCAGCCTTCCAGCCCATCCTGCCCCATGCCGGTTAGGATCACCGCCAATACGCGCCCGGAACAAATGCGCGACGCGGATTGCACCATGGGGTCCACCGCAGGCCGGCAGTAATTCACCGGCGGCCCGGTATCGAGCCGCGCAATGAGCGTATCACCAGGACCGGCATCTACCGTCAGATGGTGATCACCCGGCGCCAGATAAATGCGCCCGGGCTGCATCACTTCGCCATTCTTCGCCTCGGCACAGGGCATTACGCCAAGCTTGTCCAAATGATCGGCAAGCATGGTGGTGAAGCCGGCTGGCATATGCTGCACAATCGCAACGGGGATCGGCAGCGGGCGCAGATGCTTGAAGAAATTCGCCAAGGCTTGCGGCCCGCCAGTGGAGCTGCCGACCGCGAGCAGGCGCGGCGGCAGCATGGGTTTGCCAATGGGGCGCGAAATCGGCCGCGCAATCACCGGCGCGGGCGGCGGCGGGCGGAGCCGCTTTTCCGGCGTGCGGCGCATGCGCGCCCAGCCCTGCACCTTGGCGATCAATTCATCGCGAAAGACAGGACTGGCAGCGCCACCGAGCGACCCTTGCGGCTTTGGCACATAATCCACCGCGCCCGCACGCAAGGCCGCCATGGCCGCTGCCGCGCCGCGCTGCGTCAATGCACTGGCGACAATGATCGCGGTGCCTGGAGCCTGCTTCAGGATCAACGGAATCGCTGTCATGCCATCCATGACCGGCATTTCGAGATCAAGCAACACGACTTGCGGCCTGGTCACGGCGAGCGCTGAAAGCGCGGCCTGGCCATCACCCGCGCGATGCACAATTCTGATGCCGGGATCGGACTCCAGAATGCGCGCCATGATGCCGCGCTGCACGGCGCTGTCGTCGCACAGCATCACGCGCACTGGTTCCGTCGTGGTGGCAGGTGCCGGAAAACTCACGCCGCATCCGAAAGCAGGCCGGCCTGGACGAATTTATCGTGCAGGATGCCGGCATCAAAAGGCTTCATGATATATTCCTGCGCGCCGGCCGCCAGCGCCTCCACAATGCGGTCAATGCCCGCTTCGGTGGTGCAGAGCACGACAATCGGCTGCGCAGGACCATGTTCCGCGCGACATTGCTTGAGGAATTCCAGCCCATCCATGACCGGCATGTTCCAATCCAGAAGCACGGCTTCCGGCATGTCACTGCGGCAGGAGGCCAGCGCCTCGGCGCCATCCTTGGCTTCACGCACGGTGAAGCCAAAGCCTTCCACAATGCGCCGCGCGGCGCGCCTTACCACCGGGCTATCATCAACGATAAGGCAGGAGCGATTTTGCATGGTTTCAATCATCCGATATTGAGAAGACGTTCGACATCCAGCATGACAATCAGCCGGTCTTCTTCGCGATAGACACTGAGCGACACGTCGCGCCAAAGCGCATCCAGCGTTGGTGGATTGGGGCAGACGCCAGCGGATGGCAGGGGAATAACCTCACCCACCTGGTCAACAATCAGGCTGTATAATTCGCCCCCCTGTTCGACCACCACGCTCATGGCCTTATCGGCATTGTCGGATTGCGGCAGGCCTAGGCGCTTGCGCAAATCAATCGCGGTGACGATGCGCCCACGCAGATTGAGCCCACCCGCCACTTCCGCTGGCGCCAGCGGAATGGGCGTGATGGCCTGCGGCCCCAGCACATCGCGCACCAGCAGCACGGGAATGCTGCAGGTCTGCCCGGCAACGGTCAGGGTCAGAAAGACCTCATCTTCCCGCTCTGCCAGGGCAAGCGCGGCAATGGCAGGGCCGGAACGCTGGGTTTCGCTGATGCTTTGCATTATCCCCTCCTCAGGCGGCAATCGGTGAGCTCAGGCATTCGCGCAGCGAAGACAGCAGCGCATCCCGGTCATATTTCGCAACGTAGTCGGTAAAGCCGGCTTCCCGCCCGCGTGCGACGTCTTCAGGCTCCGCGCGGGATGAAAGCGCCACCAATGGCAAGCGCTTCCAGGCGCCGGAGGCACGCACATTGCGGGCGAAGCTCAGCCCATCCATTTCCGGCATTTCGATATCGGAAATCAGCGCTTCGAATTCCACACCCGCATCACGCAGGCGCAGTGCTTCGGCCGGGCTTTCCACCGCGGTCACATCAAAGTCGGCGGCAGAAAGTGCTGGCACTACCAGATGGCGGAAGAAGGGGCTGTCATCAATCAGCAGCAGGCGCGGCTTTTGCGCGGAAGACGATGACTTCCTATCACCACGGAACCAATCGCCGCCCGCATGGGAAAGCCAATAGACCGTGTCAATCACATCCGTGACGCGTTCGGAAATGACCGCGCTGCCAAGATAGCCAAGCCGATCCGACCCAGGCTGAATGACCAAGGGTTCTTCGACCACATCAAGGATTTGATCCACCATCAGCCCCATGCTGCGCTGGCCTTCGGTGAAGACCAGCACCGCCTGACGGCCCGATTCGGGCGCTTCCCAATGCCCGGCAATTGGCACCATCGGCATCAATTGGCCGCGATACTGCACCACCGGCGTGCCACCCGACATTTCAATACGCTCGACCGGAATATCCTCAAGCCGCGCGACCAGGCCAAGCGGCACGGCCTTCGGCGTCTGATCCCCGGCGCGGAACAGCAGCAGGGAAGTGCTGGAATCCGAACGGATGCCGGCGGTGACATTCACGGTCTGCTGATCCTCTGCACGGCCTTCCGCGGTGATGCCCGCGCCACGCGCCACACCATTCGGATCCAGGATCATGATGACGCTGCCATCGCCCAGAATGGTATTGCCGCTGAACATGGTGATGTGGCGCAGGATTGGCGCTACCGGCTTCACCACGATTTCTTCCGTGTCAAACACGCGGTCCACCACAATGCCGAAGACATTGGCGCCCACCTGCATCACGACAACATAACCCTTGAGGCCACCGACCGGCGCCTCACGCAGGCGCAGCAAGGAAGACAATGACACCAAGGGCAGCAAGCGATCACGCAGGCGGAGCACCGGCGCATCCTTGATCATTTCAATGCGCGTGCTGCCTTCATGTTCATCACCAACCCGCACCAGCTCCACCACGCCAATCTGCGGAATGGCGAAGCGTTCACCGCCTGCCTGCACAATAAGCGCGGAGACAATGGCGAGTGTCAGCGGGATCTTGATGGTAAAGGTCGTGCCGCGCCCTTCCTTGGAGCGCAATTCGATGGTACCGCCGATGCGTTCGATATTCGTCTTGACCACATCCATCCCGACGCCGCGGCCGGAGACAGAGGTGATTTGCTGCGCCGTCGAAAAACCGGGGCGGAAGATGAAGCGCAGCACATCATGTTCGTTCATCTGCGCCAATTCGGCCTCGGTCGCGAGGCCTTGGGCGAGCACCTTGGCGCGAATCTTGTCCACCGGCAGGCCGCGGCCATCATCGCCGATTTCAATGATGATATGCCCGCCCTGGTGATAGGCGTTCAGCAAGATGCGCCCGGTTTCAGGCTTGCCGGCGGCGCGACGATCAGCGGGCTTTTCCAAGCCATGATCCCCGCTATTGCGCACCATATGCGTCAGCGGGTCCTTGATCAGTTCCAGCACTTGGCGATCCAATTCGGTATCCGCCCCGCGCATCTCAAGGTCAATCTTCTTGCCCAATTCATTGGCCAGATCACGCACCAGGCGCGGCAGCTTGGCCCAGGCATTGCCGATTGGCTGCATGCGCGTCTTCATCACGCCTTCCTGCAATTCGGACGTGATATGCGAAAGCCGCTGCAAGGGCACCGAAATCTGGCTATCGGATGAAACCCGCGCCAATTGCATGAGCTGATTGCGCGTCAGCACCAATTCACTGACGAGCGTCATCAGATCTTCCAGCACTTCAACCGAAACGCGAATTGTCTGCTGTGCCGCAGCCGATTCCGTCTGCACAGCTTCGGCCAATGGTTCCGGGGTGCGCGGTGCAGCGGCAGCAATGGGCGCCGCCTCAACCGCTGCTTCTGTCTTCACTTCCGGCGCCTTGGGCAGCGCAACCGATTCGCCGCGCGATGCCGCATCAAGCGCTTCGATCACAGCCGAATCATCGCCTTCGGGTTCCTGGCCATTCTGCTCAAGCCCCACAACAATTTTGCGAATGGCGTCCACCGCCGTGAAAATCAGCGTAATGCCTTCAGGGGTAACTTTCAGGCTGCCGTCGCGATAGAGCCCGAGGATCGTCTCGCCGGCATGCGCCACTTTTTCCAGTCGCGACAGGCCAAGAAAGCCGCAGGTTCCCTTGATGGTGTGCACCTGCCGGAAGACTTCGGCGAGGGTCGGCGCATCATCCGGGGCGCGTTCAAGGCGCAGCAGCGCCTCATCCACGGCGCTCAGGCCTTCATGGGTTTCAGTGAGAAAATCAGAGAGAAGATCGTCCATAACCATCCCCAGGGACTGTGGTATCGGGTGATTATGGGCCAGCGCTTGCGAATAAAGCGTAAAGCCCGGGGACGATTCAGGCGGGCATTGTCATAATCAGGGCGGCGGCGGCCTGACCGGGCGGCAAGGCGAGGCTCAAGGTGACGCCAGCGGCGCCCGCGCTGATCGAAAGCCACATGGCCAATGCATCGCGGCTCGAAATCTCGGCCGGCAACGCCGCGCCTGCCGCGTGGCGAACCACAACAGGGCTCCAGGCAGCAGCGGCACCAATCGGCAGAATCATGATCTCGCGCTGCAAATCGCCCGAAAGCCGCACCACGCCACCGCGCGGCAGGGCCTCACCAGCCACCAAAAGCCCACTCAGCAACAGGGGCACCATGGTTTCAGATAGCGCGGTTTCTTCCGGCAAATCGCCGATTTCAAGATGCGCGCGCCCGGCGGCAATCTGACCCTTCAGCAAGGAAAGCACGGCGCCCAAGGTGCGCGCTTCCCCGCTGCCCAGCACGGAACGCCACAGCAGCAGGCGCCGGCGCAGCATATCTGCCGCCTCCCCCGCCAAATCCGCCGCTTCCGCCCCAGCATCATTCAGCATTTCGAGCGCATTGCCGATCGTGCCGGCAAGGCCGCCCAAATCATGGCAGAGCCTGAGCCCGATCAATCGGGTCAGGCGCAGATGCAAATCAGCGCCTTCGGCGCTATCAGGTTCAGGGTTCACTTGCGACATGGGCTTGGACAGTATCCTCTTATGCCTAGCGAGTGATTAACAGCGAAAGCGATTGGTGTTGGCCTTGATAGAACCTGGGATGCGCGTGCGCCACCCGACCGAGGCAGATTGGGGCCTGGGTCAGGTCCAATCCGTGGCGGGGGATCGCGTCACGGTCAATTTCGAGCATGCCGGCAAGGTATTGATCAATGCCCGGCTGATTGACCTGATTATTGAAGCACCGCCGGCAAGATGACCGATCTGATCGATGCTGCCCTGCCGGTGCTGACCGATTGGCGCCTGCTGGCTGCTGCCTTCGCCACCGCCATTGCCGGCCTCATGCGCGGCTATGCCGGCTTTGGCACGGCGGTCATCCTGGCGCCGATCTATTCCGTGCTTTGGACCCCTAAGGCCGGCGTGCCGGTGATGCTGCTGATGGAGTTGATCGTTTCCATCCAATTGCTCCCCAGCGCCTTCAAGGATGCCGATAGGCGCGTGATCCTGCCAATTGGCGGCACGGCAGCGCTGATGACGCCCCTTGGCGCCTATATCCTGATCACGGCGGATGGAGAGGTTTTGCGCCGCGCCATTGGCGCCTTTGTGCTGGTTTTTGGCGGGCTGCTCATGTCGGGCTGGCGCTATGACGGGTCCCGGCCCTTGTCGTTGAATATGGCCGTGGGGGCGGTTTCCGGCTTGCTCAAGGGCTCCACCGGCATGTCCGGGCCGCCGGTCATTCTGTATCTTTTGGCGGGGAAGGAAGCGGCCAAGACGCACCGGGCGAATCTGATCCTGTTCTTTTCGGTGATTTCGCTGATTTCGGTCTTTCCGCCGCTATTTCTCGGGCTGTTTGATCTGGCGGCCCTGGTCCGCGCCGCCGTGCTGCTGCCGATCCTGGTGATATGCGCGCGCATCGGCGCCAGGCTTTTTCATGTGGTGCCGCAAAGCTGGTATCGGCCCTTTGCCCTGATTGTGCTGATCGGGGCTGGGTCCATCGCGCTGCTCATTTGAACAGGGGGCTTGCACCGGACCCCGCTTCGCCCCCAAATCGCCCTTCATGAACGCCCAGCCTCCGCAAGCCGCGCCCCTGATGGACCCCTTCGGGCGCCATGTGTCCTATTTGCGCGTTTCCGTGACGGATCGCTGCGATCTGCGCTGCGTCTATTGCATGGCGGAAGACATGACCTTCCTGCCCAAGGCAGAAATCCTCACGCTTGAGGAGTTGGAGCGCCTCTCGGCTGCCTTCATCGCGAGCGGCGTTGACAAGATCAGGCTCACGGGTGGCGAGCCCTTGGTGCGCAAGAATGTGATGTCGCTGATCCGGGGCCTGGGGCAACGCATCGGCCCTGGTGGTTTGCGTGAATTGACGCTGACCACCAATGGCACGCAATTGGTGCGCTACGCTGATGAGCTTTATGCGGCGGGTGTGCGGCGCATCAATGTCTCGCTTGATACGCTCGATGCCGATGCCTTCGCTGCCGTCACGCGCTGGGGCAAGATTGAACAGACGCTGGATGGCATTTTCGCCGCCAAGGCCGCCGGGCTTGCCATCAAGATCAATGCTGTCGCGCTGAAGGGCGTGAATGAGCATGAATATGACCGCATGATCGCCTGGTGCGGTGAACACGGCTTTGATCTTTGCCTGATCGAGACCATGCCGATGGGCGATATCACCGGCGATCGCACGGATCAGTATTTGCCGTTGTCGCTGGTGCGATCTCGCCTCAAGCAGAATTGGACGCTGGAGGATACGGATTACTCAACGGGTGGCCCGGCGCGCTATATGCGCGTGAAGGAAACCGGCCAGCGGATCGGCTTCATCACGCCCATGACACATAATTTCTGCGAAAGCTGCAACCGCGTGCGGCTGACCTGCACCGGCACGCTTTACATGTGCTTGGGTCAGGATGATGCGGCGGAATTCCGCGCGCTTTTGCGAGACCCCAGCGTGGATGAAGCCACCTTGTTGCAAGCGATCCATGACGCCATTGCCCGCAAGCCCAAGGGCCATGATTTCGTGATTGACCGCCGGCGGAACCGCCCCGCCGTCGCTCGGCACATGAGTGTGACCGGTGGTTGAAGCCCTGCAAGCCCTGATCGCCACCCTCACCTTCCCTGGCTTTCCGGGCTGGACGGGCTTGATCCTGGCGCTGCTATTGGGACTTCTGGTGCTGGCCTTTCTTGGCATGCCCTTCGCCGTTTATGGCGTGAAATCGCGGCTGGAAGCGCTGGAGCTGCAATTGGCGGAACTCCGCGCCGAATTGCGCCGCGTCGGGCCTGCCGCCACCCCGCGCGCCCCGGTGGAGCAGGATTGGGAAGAACCCGCCAGCTTCACCCGGCGGGAAGTTGAAGCCGGGCCGCGCCTTAGCGCGCCGGTGCCGCCGCCGCCCGCCTATAGCGCGCCACCCTTGCGGGAACGCCGCGCCGAACCGAAGCTTGATTGGCGTACGCCGCGCGGCTGATCACGCGCCCCCTTGCGGACCGGCCCCCTCCCCGGCTTGATGGGGGTATTAGAAAGCAGGAGTAGGCGGATGCGCGTCAGCGTGATCCAGATGAACCAGGGCAGCAACAAGGCCGCGAATCTTGCGCAGGCCGAAGCGCTGATCGAAGCCGCGGTAGCGTCTGACCGGCCCGGGCTGGTCAGCCTGCCCGAGACCTGGACCAATCTTGGCGGTGGGCGAGATGCCCGCATGGCCGCCGCCGAAGTGCTGCCCTCACCAGGTGCTGAAGGCGGCACAGCTTATGAGCTGCTGCGCGGCCTGGCGCGTCGGCATGGCATTACCCTCCACGGCGGTTCCATCATCGAAAATGGTGGTGAGAAGCTGTTCAATACCACGCTGGTTTTCGGCCCGGATGGGATTGAGATTGCGCGCTATCGCAAAATCCATCTGTTCGACATCACCGCGCCCGATGGCACGGGCTACCGGGAAAGCGCGCTCTATGGCGGCGGGCGCGATCTGGCGCTGTTTGATGCCGGCGGCATCCGTTTTGCCTGCACCATCTGCTACGATATTCGCTTTCCGGAATTGTATTTGGCGCTCACGCAAATGGGTGCCGAGGCGATTCTGGTGCCCTCCAACTTTACGCTGCAAACCGGCAAGGATCATTGGGAAGCGCTGCTGCGGGCACGCGCGATTGATACGCAATGCTGGATCATCGCCGCCGCTTCCTTCGGCCAATATGAAGAACGCGGCGCGCAACGCAGCGTCTATGGCCATTCCTTGATCGCAGATCCCTGGGGTCATGTGGTGGCGAAGGCGAGCGACGGCAAAGGCCACGCGACCGCGCGCATAGACCAGGCGCTCACCGCGCGCGTGCGGCGCGATATGCCGCTATTGGAACATCGCGCGGCTGCTCAGGGTTGGCAGCGCGCATGAACGCCTTCGCGCCCCGCCGCGTTGCCATACTGGCCGGGCAAAGCACCGAAGCGCAAAAGGCCCGCGCCGCGCTGGTGGCACGCTACGGCAGCGCGACGGAAGAAGATGCTGAAGTTGTGGTCGCACTCGGCGGTGATGGCTTCATGCTTGAAACACTGCACCGTTTTCTGCGTCGCGGCTTGCCCGTCTATGGCATGAACAGGGGCAGTGTTGGCTTTCTGATGAATGATTATCGGGAAGATGATCTGCCCGCGCGGCTCGCTGCCGCACAAACCGCGATTGTCCACCCTTTGCGCATGATCGCACTCCGCCAGGATGGGCCGCCGGTGGAAGCGCTTGCAATCAATGAGGTGTCCCTGCTGCGTGAAAGTCGCCAGGCTGCCAAGATTCGCATTCTGGTGGATGGCAAGGCGCGGCTCCCGGAATTGATTTGCGATGGTATTCTGGTGAGCACGCCTGCCGGCAGCACTGCCTATAATCTTTCCGCCCATGGACCGATTGTGCCGCTGAGTGCGAATCTGCTGCCACTGACGCCGATTTCTGCCTTTCGCCCGCGGCGCTGGCGCGGCGCGCTGCTGCCTTCCGACGCGACCGTGGTGTTCGATATTCTGGAGGCGGAAAAGCGCCCTGTCGCAGCGGTGGCGGATTACACCGAAGTGCGCGATGTGACACGGGTTGAGGTGCGCGAAGCGCGCGATGTCTCACTGGTGCTGATGTTCGACCCCGATCACGGGCTTTCCGAACGCATCATTGCCGAGCAATTCACCGTGTGAGTGACGCGCCGCGCATTGCGCCCCGGCTATTATTCTGGGGCACCGCGATTACGCAGCTCGTCGGCTGGGGCTGCCTTTTCACCCCCTTCCAATTGATGGTCGCGCCGATGGAAGTGGAGCTTGGCTGGTCGCGCGTATTAATCTCGGGCGCATTCACCTGCGGCTTGTTGATCTCTGGCCTCGTCGCGGTGCCGGCGGGGCGCTGGCAGGATCGCCATGGGCCGCGCGGCATGATGACGGGTGGCGCGTTATTGGGTGCGGCCTTGCTGGTGTGGTGGAGTTTTGTCTCTCATCCCATCGCCTTTGTTGCCATCTGGGTTTTGCTGGGGGCGGCGCATGCCACCTGCCTATGGGGGCCGGCCATGGCGGTGGTGGTGGCGGAAGCACGGGATGTGACGCGTAGCATTACGGCGATTACGCTGATCACGGGTTTTACCGGTACCATTTTCATTCCGCTGGTGGAGGTATTGATCGGGCTTTTCGGCTGGCGCGATGCGCTGCTGGTACTGGCGGTGATCCAAACCGGCTCAGCGGCACTGACCGGCTTCATGCTGCGCAAGGCAGGGCCGCCGAAACGCATGGCGGAAAGCCCGCCGCCAGTGTCGTTAATGCGTCGCTGGCGCGATCCGGTGTTTCTGGGATTGGCCTTCTGCTTCGCCGCGCATGCCTTCATCGGCACCGGGCTTGGCGCGCATCTGGTATTGCTGCTGCGCGAACGCGGCTGGCCCGAGGCGACTGTGTTGCTGCTGGCCGCCGCGCATGGGCCGGGGCAGGTGGCGGCGCGGCTGGTATTGTTCACGCTGGGCCGAGGTGTCGCCATGCGTCATGTTGGGCGCTTTGCCTTGCTGTTGCTGCCGATTGGCATGGCGCTATTCGCACTGGCGCCCAATAGTCTGGTGCTGACCATTGCCTTCATCATTGCCTGGGCGGTGGCGGATGGCTTGCTGACCATTCTGCGCGCCGCAGGTGTGGCCGAAATCATGGGCCGCGATGGCTTTGGCGCGACATCCGGCGCGCTTTCCGCCTTTGCGGTTTTGCCACGCACCGCTGCCCCCTTGGCGCTGGCGCTGGTGTGGGATGCAGCGGGCGGCTATGGCCCGGTGCCTTGGTTGCTATTGGCGATTGCGCTTTTCGCGGCGGCGAGTTTCTACGCGGCGTCACGCCCGCGCGGTGCTTGAGCATTTTCAAGCCAAGTGTGATCACTTGGCGGCTCGGAAAATGCGAGCAGACATAAGCTCCGCTTCAGTTTGACAGGCGATTGCCGCCTGCGCCGCCGCCAACATAGCCACCGCGCGTGCCGCTGCTTTCACAAGCGGCCAGGCCGAACAGCACAAGCGCTGCCAGGATAAAGCGCAGCCTCATTGATCGTTCAGATGACAGGCGCTGCGCTGGCCGGGCGCGATCTCTCGCAGCTTCGGCACTTCCACCTTGCAGCGTTCCATTGCCAGCGGACAGCGCGGATGGAAATGGCAGCCACTCGGCGGGTTGATCGGTGACGGGATTTCCCCCTTCACGACCGAGAAGGCGCGCTTGCGGTTTTCAATCCGCGGCACGGAATCAAGCAAGGACCGCGTATAGGGGTGATTGGGCCGGCGGAAGACGGTTTCCGTATCCGCTTCTTCCACGACGCGCCCGAGATACATGATCACCACGCGGTCCGAGAGATGCTCCACCACGCCAAGATCATGGCTGATGAAAAGATAGGTCAGATCGAGTTCTTTCCTGAGCCGCATGAACAGGTTCAGGATTTGTGCCTGAATCGAGACATCCAACGCCGCCACGGCTTCATCGCAGACAATGAAATCCGGCTTTACCGCAAGCGCGCGCGCAATCCCGATACGCTGGCGCTGCCCGCCCGAGAATTGATGCGGATAACGCCGCTTGAAGCCCGGGTCCAAACCCGCGCGGCGCATTTGCTCATCCACATAATCGTCAAAGGACGCGCCAGCCAAAAGCCCATGTACGCGCGGTGCCTCGCCCACAATATCCAAAACGCGCATGCGCGGATTGAGCGACGCGTAGGGGTCCTGGAAAATCATCTGGGTGCGAAGCTTCATCTGCCGCGCTTCAGCACCCGTCAGCGCCTTGATGTCGCGGCCATCGCGCAGAATGGTGCCTTCCGTTGGCGGCAATATGCCCGCCACCATGCGCCCCAGCGTGGATTTGCCGCAGCCGGATTCACCAACCAGGCCCACAACCTCACCCTTGCGGACCGTCAGGTCCACGCCATCCACGGCATGGACCACTTCTTCGCGCACCGGCGCACCCAGGCGCTGCGCAATGCGGCCTGCGAAATCCAACTTCTTTTCGAACCGGCGCGTAATGCCGCGCAGTTCCAGCATGGGTGCGGCGTTCATGCGGCCTCAGAAGCGTCAAGATGGGGGTGAATGCAGCGCACCTCACGCCCTGGAAGAATCTCCGCCATCACAGGCTCTGCGAGGCAGGCTTCGGAAGCGCGCGGGCAGCGCGCACGAAAGGCGCAACCCTGCGGCAGGTTCAGCAAGGATGGCGTCATGCCCGGAATTTGCCTGAGTTCCTCACCGCGCTTGTTACGGCTGGGGACAGAGCCGATCAGCCCATGGGTATAGGGATGCAGGGGCTTGTCCAGCACCTCCCCCACCGCGCCTTTCTCCACAATGCGGCCCGCATACATCACCGCAATATCATCCGCGAGGCCGGCGACCACCGAAAGATCATGGGTAATCCAGATCATGGACGTGCCGGTGGTGGCGCAAAGCTTTTGCACCTCGGCCAATATCTGGCCCTGGATGGTGACATCAAGCGCGGTGGTCGGTTCATCGGCAACAATCAATTGCGGTTCATGCAATAGCGCAATCGCAATCGCCACACGTTGGCGCATGCCGCCGGAAAACTGATGCGGATAGGCTTTCAGCCTTTCATCCGGGGAAGGAATACCCACCATGCCAAGGGTGTCACGCGCGCGCTGGCGGGCTTCCTCATGCGAGACCTTCTTATGCGCCAGCACGGTTTCGATCATCTGCGTATCAATGCGCAGCACCGGGTTCAGCGTCATCATCGGGTCCTGGAAGATCATGGCGATGCGGTTGCCCCGCAAATCGCGCATTTCTTCTTCCGACAGTTTCGCCAAATCGCGCCCCTGAAACAGGATAGACCCGCCCGCGATGCGCCCCGGCGGGTCAACCAGACCAATGATGGAAAAGCCCGTGACGGATTTGCCGGAACCGGATTCACCGACGAGCCCCATCACCTTGCCGCGGCCAACAGAAAAGGAAACGCCATCCACGGCCTTCACCACACCAGCGCGGGTGAAGAAATGCGTCTGCAAATCGCGAACTTCGAGTGTAGGTGCCGTCATTTGCCTATTTCTTCAGCCGCGGGTTCAGCACATCACGCAATTGATCACCAACCAGATTGATGGCGACAATCGTGATCAGCAGCGCAACGCCGGGATAGAAGGAAATCCAGTATTTGCCTGACAGCATATACTCATAGCCATTGGCGATCAGCAGGCCGAGCGATGGTTCCGTGATCGGCACGCCAAGCCCAAGGAAGGAAAGCGTCGCTTCCAGCGCAATGGCACGCGCCACCTGCATGGTGCCGACAACGATCAAGGGCGGCAGGCAATTTGGCAGCAAGTGGCGGAACAGCACGCGATGCGTCGGAAGCGCGAGGCATTGCGCCGCTTCAATATATTCGCGCCGTCTTTCGACCAGCGCCGTGCCGCGCACCGTGCGCGCATAATAGGCCCATTCCACCAGAACAAGCGCGATCACCACATTCATGATGCCCTTACCCAAAAAGGCCAGGATCATGAGCGCCGCCAGAATGGTCGGGAAGGACAATTGCAAATCCACAAGGCGCATGATGACGCTATCGGTCCGCCCGCCGGCATAGGCCGCGAGCAACCCCAGCGAAGCGCCAATCAGGCAGGCAATCAACGCCGAACCCGCGCCAACGGTGAGTGAAATCCGCAAGCCATAGATGATGCCAGAGAGCATATCCCGCCCCTGATCATCCGTGCCGAGCAAGAAGGTGAAGCCAGCACCACCCACCGTGCCGGGCTCCATCCGCCCATCCATGATGTCAAGCTCGGCCAAGTCATAAGGGTTTTGCGGCGTGATCCAGGGCGCGAAAATCGCCAGCAGCGCGATGATGATGAAAACCACCAGCGCGCCAAGGGCGACCTTGCTTTCGGCGAATTCGGATGCAAAGCGCCGGAAGGGTGTTTCCACCTTATCCGCCGGCTTCGCGGAAATGACAGCCTCGCTCATGTGCCTTTGCTCTCCAGCCGGACGCGCGGGTCAAGCATTGAATAGGTCAGATCAACGATCAGGTTGATGGCGATGAAGATCAGCACGATCATCATCAGATAGGCGACAATCACCGGACGATCGAGCACATTGATCGAATCAATGATCAGCTTGCCCATGCCGGGCCAGGCGAAGACGCTTTCCGTCACGACGGAGAAGGCGATGGTGCTGCCAAGCTCGAGCCCCACCACGGTGACCACCGGGATCAGGATATTCTTGAAGACATGGACAAAGGTGACGCGCGCCGGCGAAAGCCCCTTGGCGCGGGCGAATTTCACGTAATCCATCAGCATGGTTTCGCGCACACCCGCACGCGTCAGGCGTATGACCAGGCTGATCTTGAACAGCGACAGGTTCAGGGCAGGCATGGCCAAGTGGCGCAAGCCATCCCAGGTCAGGAAGGACCATTGCAGGCCAAGCAGCGTGCCGGTGTCTCCCCGTCCAGTAGATGGCAACCAGCCCAGATAGACTGCAAACACCATGATCAGCATCAGCCCCACCCAAAAGGTGGGCAGCGAAAAGCCAAGGATGGACCCCGCCATGATGATGCGGCTGAAACGGCTATCGGGCCGAAGCCCGGCATAAAGCCCAAGGGGCAGACCAATGATCAGCGCGAAAATGGTCGCGCCAAAGGCCAATTCCATAGTAGCCGGCATGCGCTGCAAAATCAGCTTCAGCGCCGGTTCATTATAGACAAATGACCGCCCCAAATCGCCTTGCAGCGCCTTGGTCAGAAACACCGCATATTGCTGCCAAAGCGGCAGATCGAGCCCCAACGCCTGCACGGCGCGTTCACGCTCAATCTGGTCCGCATCCGGGCTGATCAGGATTTCGACCGGATCGCCAATGGCATAGACGCCGATAAAGACAATCAGCGACATCGCCAGCACAACAAGCAGTGCCTGCAAAACGCGCCGGACGAGGTAGACGGTCATGTCGTCCTATCCGGTTCAGCGCGCCGCCGGGCGCACATCCTGCGCGCGCGTCAGCTCATCATTGCGGGCATCATGCGCCAAATGCCGGCGCATGCCCCAAATATTGGTTTGGATATGCAGCGGGATCACCGCCACATCCTCAGCCGCGATGCGCTGCGCTTCAATCACCAGCTGCACGCGCTTCGGTTCATCCAGCTCGACCAGGGATTGATCGAGCAGCCCATCCACCCGCGGGTTGGAATAGCGCCCACGATTGGAAGACCCCCAACCCCTTTCACGGGTCTGGGTCGCCAGGATATTACGCAAAGAATGCGACCCATCAGGGTTCGACCCCCAGCCAATCAAATGCGCCGAGAAATCAGCGCGGCCCGCGCGACCCACGAAGGTGGTCCAGGGCTGCGCCTCCACCGTGGTGCGCACACCAATGCGCGTCCACATCTGGCCCACGGCCTGGATGATGCGCGCATCATTCACATAGCGATCATTCGGGCCATTCAACTGAATGCGGAACCCCTGCGGATAACCCGCTTCCGCCAATAAGCGGCGCGCCGCATCCGGATCAAAGGCGGGCGGGGTCACACCTGGCACATGGGTATAGACACCTTCGGGAAGGAATTGTCCGGCGGGAATGGCAGCACCTTCCATCACGCGGTCCACAATCGCCTTGCGGTCAATGGCGATGGAAAGCGCGCGACGCACCCGCACATCCTGCAATGGATTCCGGCCCAATGGACGACCGTCATTATCCGTGATGAAGGGCGAGTTTTCATTCGCCTGACGCAAATGATCCAGCCCCAGGAAGATCAGCCTGAGCCCAACAACTTCCGAAAGCGCAATCCGGTTATCCTGCCGGAGCTTCGCCAGATCCGATGTCGGCACCTGGTCAATGAACTCGACATCGCCGGCCAGCAGCGCCGCCGTACGCGCCGCGTCATTGGTGATCATGCGGTAGATCACGCGCTGGAAGGGCGCACGGTCGCCCCAATAATTGTCGTTCCGTTCAAATTCGATCCGGTCACCGCTGCGATGCGACACCACGCGATAGGGGCCAGTGCCAATCGCCGCACGGCCGGCGTTGAAATCCTCGGTTGTCGCGTTCTGATGCGTCTCGCGGTCCAGGATGCGGACATTGGTCATGTCCAAGGGCATCAGCGGATGCGGCGCGGCAGTGCGGAAGCGGATGGTC
>Ga0172372_10002317_pt1 | contig 29067 bp, 26 predicted proteins | sample LakKiv5m_2_FD_114544 | JGI IMG/M metagenome (GOLD analysis project Ga0172372, IMG submission 114544) | Freshwater microbial communities from Kabuno Bay, South-Kivu, Congo - kab_092012_9.5m | ecosystem: Environmental > Aquatic > Freshwater > Lake | place: Democratic Republic of the Congo...
CAGACCATGCCAACGCCGTCTTCATCGCCCACGCCCTCAGCGGTGATTCCCATGTCTGCGGAGCGGCCGGGCCAGGCCATCGCCATCCCGGCTGGTGGCAGGGCCTGATCGGCCCCGGCCGGGCGATCGACACGCGTCGCTGGTTCGTCGTCTGCGCCAATGTGCTGGGGGGCTGCCAGGGAAGCACCGGACCCGCCTCTCCAGCCCCGGATGGCAGACCCTGGGGCAGCCGTTTTCCGGTGATCACCGTGCCGGACATGGTGGAGGTGGAACGCCGCTTCAGCGAGGCTCTCGGCATCCGCCGCTGGGCCTGCATGCTCGGCCCTTCGCTGGGTGGCATGCGGGTGCTGGAATGGCTGGCTTCCCATCCGCAGCGGCTGGCTGCCGCCCTGGTGATTGGTGCCACCGCTGCGGTGGGCGCCGATCAGATCGGCAGCCATGAGGCCCAGATCGCGGCGATCCGCGCCGATCAGGGTTTCAGAGGGGGTGATTACTACGATCTGCCCGCTGGCGAGGGGCCGCATCGAGGCTTGGGCGTAGCCCGTCGCATCGCCCAGCTCAGCTATCGCAGCCCACAGGAACTGGAGGCGCGCTTTGGTCGCAATCCACAGACCCAGGAGGATCCTTATGCCTGGGAGAATGGCCGCTGCGGTGGACGCTTCGCCATCGCCTCCTATCTGGACCATCACGCCGACAAACTGGCCCGGCGGTTTGATGCCAATTCCTACATCGCGCTGACCCAGGCGATGAGTCTGTTTGACCTTGGGCGCGGCCGTGGCGGGGTCGATCAGTCCCTCAGAGGCATCAGCCAGCCGCTGACCGTGGTCGGCGTCGACAGCGACCGTCTGTTTCCGCTCGACCAGCAGCAACAGATCGCCAGCCTGGCCCCGGGTGCCGGCCCGCTGCGGGTGATCCGCAGCCTGCATGGCCATGACGGCTTCCTGGTGGAGATCGATCAGCTCAGCGCCATCGTTCGCGACCTTGAGATGGCCAGGTTCTGATGCACGAGACGGCTACGGGGAAGGAGTGCCTGGGTGATCATGAGCGTCCAGAAGCCCAGAGCCGGAACGCCATGGCCATTCATGACGAGGAATTCCTCAAACGTGCTGCGGCAGCCAGGGAACGGGTGCGCCAGTTGCCACCCGAGGCCGTTGCCGACCACGTTGCCGCTGCCGGCTGCCGTCTCATCGATGTGCGGGAGCCGGAGGAAGTGGCTGAGGGCAGCCTGCCAGGCGCCCTCAACATCCCCTTGAATTCGCTGGTGCAACGGATCAACGCCGCGGTTCCTGATCGTTCGACGCCGATCGTGTGTTTCTGCGCCGGCGGCAACCGCGGCTCTCTGGCGGCGGCCGAACTGCTGGATCTTGGTTACAGTAATGTGTGCTCGATCGCCGGCGGCAAGCGGGCGCTCGATGCTGCCGATGCATTCGATCGCCAGGAGCATGGGCAACCATGATGCCTTGAAGACGCATGGGATGAGGTTCGCATCGTCCGCTGGCCCATCAGCCAGAGGCCCAGAGGCCCAGAGGCGTGTCCTGAGAGTTGTCGTGATCGTGCGCAGCCGATGAGCATCACCCCGCCCATATCCGCTCCGCAGCGCATACCTCTGCTGCTGACCGCGGCATTGGCGTCCGCGCTGGTGGTCGCCGCCGCGGCCCATGGCTGGCGGCTGGGGGCATTGGCGGCGGTGGGGATGCTGCTCGGGGCGTCGCTGTTTCAGGCCAGCTTCGGGTTTGCCTCCGGCTATCGCCGTCTGTTCGTTCAGGGCGATGGTCGTGGCCTGCTGGCTCAGATCCTGCTGCTGTCGCTGCTGACCCTGCTGTTTGCGCCGATCCTGCTCAGCGGCGCCGCCAGGGGGGCGGTCGCCCCCGTGGCGGTTCAGGCCGCGATCGGTGCCAGCCTGTTCGGTATCGGCATGCAGCTGGGCAGCGGCTGCGCCTGCGGCACGCTGTATGCGATCGGTGGCGGCAGCGGCCTGATGCTGTTCACGCTGGTCGGCTTCAGCACCGGCTCGTTTGTGGCGACGCTGACCCCGGGCCCCTGGCGCACCCTGCCTCGATTCGAGCCGCTGTCGTTGCTGGAGCGCTGGGGCTGGTCAGGCGCCCTGCTGCAGCTGGCGTTGCTGGGGCTGCTGGCGGTGGGGCTGGGGCTGCGGGAACGGCGCCGGTTGATCCAGGCCACTGCCGCTATGCCCCGCCCCTTCTGGAGGGGCCTGCTGCGTGGTCCCTGGAGCCTGGGGGCAGGCGCCCTGGCCCTGGCCCTGCTCAGTGGCCTGACCCTGCTGCTGGCGGGGCGCCCCTGGGGGGTGACCTGGGGCTTCACCCTCTGGGCGGCCAGGCTGGCCCAGCAGCTGGGCTGGGATCCTGCCAGCAGTGAGCTCTGGCAGCAGGAGCGCTTCGCCACGGCACTGCAGGCCGGGCTGTTCGATGACATCACCTCGGTGATGAATCTGGGGATCGTGCTCGGTGCCGCCGCCGCCGCTGCGGCCGCCGGCCGGCTGCGCTTCCGGTCACCACCGTCCGCCAGCGCGGTGGGGGCGTCGCTGCTGGGAGGGCTGCTGATGGGCTACGGGTCCTGGCTCTCGTTCGGTTGCAATGTGGGGGCCTATCTCGCCGGCATCGCCTCCACCAGCCTGCATGGCTGGCTCTGGATCCTGTTCGCGCTGCTCGGCACGGCACTCGGGGTGAGGCTGCGGTCTCGCTTTGGCCTGGTCGACTGAGGGCAGATCCCGCTCGGCTGCCGCCAGGTCGGCCGCCCAGTCGATCGGGCAATGGCTGGGGATCTCCAGATCCCGGGCTTCCAATGCGGCGACCCTGGAGGATCGATGCCGGCGCAGACGCCGATCTCGCTGGCGCAACAGCCTCTCGGTGAGCGGCCGGTAGAAGTGCAGGAAGTGGCACAACCAGCTGGCCAGGTGCGGATCGCAACCGGCACCGCTCAGGGAGATGCCCTCCAGCAGCTGCAGGCTGGCGGCGGCCGGCAGCCAGCGGTCGTTGCACACCCAGCGATTGACGCTGAACAGGGCAAGCGGCAACCCGCGGGCATCGAGGCTGATCGCGATCAGATGGGTGAGCGGGCGCCCTGGCTGTGCACGCCGAAACAGATGCAGATGGCCGTGTTCGCCGTCGCCGCGATGGCAGTGGTAATAGCACTGGCTGCCGCTGCCCGGATCGACCAGGTCGCCAGGCGGGTAGTGCTGCTGTCGGATCGGGCTGCAGCCGGCGGTGAAGGCGCGCACCAGCGACCCGTGGCGTTCGATCAGGCAGAGCCAGTGAAACAGCGCCTTGCGTGCCGATCGATAGCGATCAACACTGCGCCTTGCGGGGCTGGCCGCCAGCATCAGCGCGAGGGTCCGCAACCGCCATCGTGGGCACCACAACCGCCGGCGGCGGCGGCGGCGGCGGCCGACCCCTTGCCAATGCCGGGCTTCGCCCTGGTGGAGGGCGAAGGTTGGGGCGTCGTGGCCTGAGGCGATCCTGGCTTCGCCGGGGCTGGCCTGGACGGGGCTGTCCTGGGCAGGGCTGTGGATGGCCTGGCGGCCGGCCGGCGGCTGGTCGCGACCCGGCCGCTACTGACCGGGCTCTGGGCCAGCGGCGGCGATTGCGGCGCAGATGCCTGCGAGGCAGCGGGCATGGCTACAGCCGCTGCAGAGAGCACGGCGGTGGCGAGGCCATGGCGCAGACGTTCCAGGAGCGGGATGGCGGGGCGAGGCATGCGGCCGATGCGGAGCAGAGATCAGATTGCCAGGTATGGTGCACCGCCGGGAGCGTGCATCGATCACGCACATGGATCGTTCAGATGAACATGCCCAGGAAGGCGTTGTAGATCTCCCGGTTGGCCTCCTCGGTGGCCTGGGCTTGCTGATTCTGCAGCTGCCTGTCCTGCCGCTCCTGGTCGTGCTGCCCGACTGGTTGCAGATCACCCAGGTACAGATTGGCCGGCAATGCCTCGGCGATTCGCTGTAGTGAGGCCAGGCGCTGCTGTTGCATCAGCTCAATGAAAGCCTCACGACTGCGACCAGCTAATTTGGGGTTGAGCCGGCGTTCCTCACCGATGGTGGTATGACTGCGGCCCTGATAGTCGTGGCAGGGGTAGACGAGCATATCCTCCGGCAGGCTCAACAACTGCTGCAGGGAGTCGTACAGCTGGGCCGGATCACCGTTCTGGAAATCGGTGCGGCCGCAGCCGCGGATCAGCAGCGCATCGCCGCTGAACAGATGGCTGTCGCCGATCCGATAGGCCATGTGCTCGGGAGTATGGCCTGGTGTCGCGATCGTTTCGATCTGGATCGATCCCAGGCGCAGTCGTTCCCTCCCCCGCAGCAGCTGATCGGCACCATGAATGCCAGCTGCGGCAGGCACCACCAGCCTGCTACCGGTGCGACGGCGCAGTTGACCGGCTGCGGTGATGTGGTCGGCATGCAGATGGGTTTCCAGGCAGAGGGTCAGGGTCAGATCGAGATCCTGCAACAGGCTGATGTCGCGTTCCAGCTGCTCCAGCACCGGATCCACCAGGGCCGCTGCGCCGCTGGCGGGATCGGCGATCAGGTAGGTGTAGGTGCAGGTCTGCGCATCGAACAGCTGCCGCAGCAACAGCCCCCCCGCCATGGTGGCCGGTGGTGCTGCAGGAGCCCGGGGGGGGCAGACCCTGGAGACGCCGGGGCAGGGAGCGGAGCAGCTGCTGGGCCAGCTCGCGCGCCTGCAGGCGCAGCTCCGGCACGGCGACGCTCTCCCACAGTTGTCCCTTGCGCGGCGAACCCAGGGTGTGGAGCGTGGCCCGGGGTTCGCCGGATGGTGAGTGGCAGCCGGGGATTGCGAGCAGGGCACCGCCGGGATCGCACTGGGCGCCGAGGCCGAGCGGATCGCTCTGGAGCAGAGCGCGGCCACGCAAGCGGGAGACCAGGGTGTCTTCGGCGCGGCCGTAGTCAAGAGGGATGCCGGTGCAGAGGATCAGTCGCTCCACCCGCAGCTCCTCTGCTGCCACAGCTCCGCGGCCACGGATTCTCAGTCGCAGGCCCGGGGGCTCGGGTTCGTGGTTCAGCAGCCGCGCCGGCAGGATCTTCAGCCGTCCGCTCGCCAGCAGTTCCTGCAGCAGGAGATCCAGCTCCGGCGCGATGCGATGGCGATGTACATCCCAGACCACGGCCGCATGACGCAGGAAGCGCCGCCGCTCCCTGAGATTCAGCCGCTGCCAGAGGCTCTGGGTGCGAGGGCGCAGCCCATCGATCACCGCACGCCAGTCCTGGTCCTGCCGGTTCGCTTGTCTCACCCGTTCCCGGATCAACCGCCAGAGCCCGAGCACTGTGGTCGGGGCCCCCAGAGGATTCAACCAGTCACCGATCGGCTGCACGCTGCGATGGCCGTTGGGGCGATGGCCGTGGCGGGAGAAGGCCACGATCGGGCCGCGATGCCCCCGGCGCTGCAGGCTCACCACCACATCGACCATGGTCAGGCCGGTGCCGAGCAGGGCGACGGCAGCGTCTGGATTCAGTTCCGCAGTCGCATCCGGCGACCATCCGCGACGGATGGCCTGACTGGGTTGCAATGGCGCTGGCAGGGCGCTGTTCCCCCAGGCGAGCACCACCTGATCCGCCTCCAGCGGCGCCTGCCCCGCAAGCTGCAGTCGATAACCGCCTGCAGCGCTTGCCGCCCAGGAATGTTCACGATTCAGTGGCTCCAGATCGATCAGTTCCGCAACGATGCGTTGCAGAATACTGTGGCCTGAGGCGAAGGCCTCGGCTTCTTTCAGGATCGACTGCAGATAGAGTCCGTAGATCCGCCGCGGTAGAAAACAGCTGGCATCCACCGACTGCGGCAGGAGATCGGCAAGGGCGGTGCGGTTGAGATCGAGCCAGCGCAGCAGATGGCCGGGATCGTCCGGCCAGGCGCTCATCGCACCGGCCGAAACGTTGAGGAGGTGCCCAGGCTCCTCAGTCCCATAGGCGACCCCTGGCCCAAAGCGTCCGGAGCGCTCGATCAGAACGAGGCGCAGGGGCCGCTGCGTCTGCCTCAGCAACTGACAGGCCAGCAGTGTTCCGCTGAAGCCGGCCCCCACGATGGCGATGACTGGATCTGGTTCAGACATCGCCAGGACGAGTATGCAGGACTATGGGGATAGAATCACTGAACTCAGCTCAGTTCTTCAATGGGGTCTCCGGGCCGGTCTGCACAGGGTTGCTGGTGGCGCTGTATTCCGTCCAGGAGCCTTCATAGATGCGCACATTCGGATAACCGAGAAGGTGCTTGAGCACAATGTACTGAAGACTGGCCTCGCGGCCGGTACTGCAGGAGATGATCACGGTCTTGTCAGGTGTGACACCACGACTCACGAACAGCTGCCGCAGGGCATCGATCGACTTGAGTTTGTGGGGGTTTCTGAGCGCCTCCTCGGGGTTGTTGGCTTCAGTCACCGACTGCCAGGTGATGTTGATGGCCCCGGGGATGTGGCCGTTGCGGAGGAAGACCTGATCGGTTCCCTCAAACAAGCCCTTGGGACGTGGATCGACAATCACCACATTCGGCTTGCCGACCAGCTCCAGAACCTCCTTCAGGGAAATGGCCAGGCCTGGAACCGTCTTGGGATTGAAGACACCGGGGCTATAGGCAGGGAAGACCTTGGTCACCGGTTGGCCCCCACCCTTATAGGCGGAAAAACCGCCATCAAGAATACCGACAGTGGGCACTCCACTCTTTTCAAGGATATAAGCTACAAGCGAAGCGCCAAGGATATTGGCACCATCGGAATAGACGAGCACCTTGTCATTATTGGAGATTCCCGCTTTGCTGAGCAGACTGGCGAGATCGCGTGCCGGAAAGATCTGATAGGGCAGCTTGCCGTTCGGGCCGCGGAAGGCCTGTTCGGAGATGTGCACAGCATTGGGAACGTGGCCGCTGATGTAATCAAGCGGCGGCACGGGGCGGACGTCAAGGATCTTCCATTGTCTACTGTTGGCACCGGCAGCAGCCTGCTCGGGGCTGATCAGCTGGATCACACCGGCCTTGGCCGCTTGGGTGGCAGAGGCCAGAGGCAAGAGGACCGCCAGGGCTAGGCCCGTACCGAAGCCGAGCAGATGACGGCTGGAAAAAGAGAAGGAAATCATGATTTGGTTTGCCTGGCTGGAGTTCCAGAGCTGGATAATACCAGCCAGGCTTGGGAGCAATGTCAGGGTAGGGAGAACGCCATCATGGATTTGTGGCTCAGGCAACAGGCTCTGCTGGCTCAGAGCACAGGGGCAGCCCAGCCCGGGGCCGCTGCAAAGTTCTGGTTGCGCCGATCGTGCGTGACACGGGCTGCGGGAATGGACCTCAGCACCCCAGGCGCTGCAAGCAGCGGATTGCTATCTGCGCTGCGGCCGCAGCCCTCGCGCCGAGTTTGAATCAGCGCTGCAGCTCAGCCCCGCCGATGGCACTGTGATCCGGCGGCTCAGGCCGCCGGCCCGATCCCACCGGCCAGGGTCAGCCGCTGACGGGAGGGCGATGGCGGAGTGACGGCGAGAGGATCGAGCTGGCCCTCCCCTGCAAAGAATCCCTCTCGCCAGGAGGCGCCCTTCTGCACCCAGATCCAATAGTCGCCGGTGAGGCGGGCCGAGTAATAGCTCAACTGCTGCAGAGTGATCTCAAAGCCATGCTCAGAGGCAAGGGCGAGAATCGCCTCAGGTGTTTGTACCTTGCGAAGCTGGTCCTGGACCTCGCTGCTGAAGGAGGCCAGCGCTGCAAATAGATACAACTGATCGGATGCCATTGCAGATAAAAGCGCAACCACGTCAAGCTATGCCACGCAACTATGGCTTGATGTGGCTCCATTCACAGGCCAGGTGCGCTGCGACCACACCGATGGGTGCGCAGGGGAATGGCTGTGAAGCCTGGCCGATTGCGGTGCGTCGATGGCTGGATGTGCCTGAACATACATGGGCTTGTGAGCCGGTTCACTACGGATTTCAGGATCTTCGCCCACGGCTGCGGCGTCTCCACTTCCGTCTCGGTCCGGGTGGCTGCATGGGCGGTCTTACCAGCTTGTTCCCCGCGCTCAGATGTGGCTGGAGATACAATTTGCCGCCCGGGCAATGACCCTTTGTAACGTGAGCCGGTCGGAGAACCGCGTTTATCCAACAATCCCCCTGTGACCAGGCCAGTCTGTGGCGCTGTCTGACGGCTGCAAAGCCATCGATGCGTTGTTGGTCTTGTCCACCTTCCTCCCCGCTCGGTCCCTGCCGAGAGTTGTCATTCTCTGCTATGTCTTACGACGCCTTCACCAGGGTTGTTGCCCAGGCTGATGCCCGCGGCGAATTTCTCAGTCTCGCCCAGATCGATGCGCTTGCGGCTGTTGTCGCTGACAGCAACAAGCGCCTGGATGCCGTGAACCGCATCACCTCCAATGCCTCCAAGCTGGTCACCAACGCGGCTCGCGATCTGTTCGATCAGCAGCCCGCTCTGATCGCCCCCGGCGGCAATGCCTACACCCATCGCCGCATCGCGGCCTGCCTGCGCGATCTGGACATCATCCTGCGCTACATCACCTACGCCGTGTTCACCGGCGACGCTTCCGTGCTCGAGGATCGTGCCCTGAACGGCCTGCGCGAGACCTATCTGGCCCTGGGTGTGCCCGGCGCCTCCGTGGCGGAGGGCATCCGCAAGATCAAGACGGCCGCCATTGCCCTGGTGCTGGATACCAATGCCATCACCCCCGGTGACTGCTCGGCCCTGGCTTCCGAAATCGGCACCTATTTCGATCGGGCAGCCGCTGCGGTCGGCTGAGTCCGCCCAGCGATCCGTCAGTCAGTTTCTGCCCCTGGGGGCGTTCCGTTTCGCTTCTCCTATCCAGATCCATCATGTCCAAGACACCTCTCACCGAAGCCGTTGCCGCCGCTGACTCCCAGGGCCGCTACCTGAGCAACACCGAGCTCAACGCCGCCTTCGGGCGTTTCGAGCGCGCCACCAATGCTCTGGCCGCCGCCCGGGAACTGACTGCCAAGGCGGATGCGCTGGTCAACGGTGCCGCCCAGGCCGTCTATGCCAAGTATCCCTACACCACCCAGCTGCAGGGTCCCAACTACGCCTCCGATGCCCGTGGCAAAGCCAAGTGCTCCCGTGACATCGGCTACTATCTGCGCCACATCACCTACTCGCTGGTGGCTGGCGGGACCGGCCCGCTGGACGATTATCTGATCGCCGGTCTTGATGAGATCAACCGTGCCTTCGAGCTGTCGCCCTCCTGGTACGTTGAAGCCCTGACGTACATCAAGAATAATCACGGCATCGCCGGCGATCCTGGCGTCATCGCCAACAACTACATCGACTACGCCATCAACGCTCTCGTCTGATGCACAGGCTGATGAACAAGGCCTGAAGAGGTCCGAATTCATCATCCGCACCGGGGGCTTTGCCCCCTTTTTTATTGGCCGCCGCTCGGCTCCAAGCAGCAGGGAATGACCAGGATCAGAGCACAAAAAAGGGATGGCGGAGCTGCCATCCCTCGGTTTCCCACTTTAGCTCAATGTTCGAGCTGCCTTGATTCTGGGTGTTGGCTCAGCTGTGCCATGTGCAGCCAGACACCTGTCCGTGTTCCTGCCGTGGGCTGCAGCAGTCATCACGTCCCTGCGCAACCCCCGTCAGCCCCGCCTCCAGCTGCGCTTCAGCCGCAGCCCTCGCTCCGAGTTTGAATCAGGCCTGGCATCAGCCCTGAGGTGATCCCCGCCTCCGGGTCCTCCCAGCGCAGCACGTGCTCGCAGGTCTTGCTCCAGAAGCCACTGGCCTTGTGGAGCACTTCAGCCCGCCCTGGGTCAGGCCAGCGGCGGCTCGGCCTCAGGCATGAGCCGCCGCCAACCGCCACAGCGCCAGCCGCTCTGGCACCAGCTCACAGACTTCCGTTGCCGCTCCCGGGAGCAAATCACCTGGCTGCTGGAGGTCAGCTGACACCAGGCGAGCCCATGGCACCAGCACCACGCCATCGGCGGCCGCGGCTTGTTGATCCAGGCCGAATCGCAGCAGGCCCGGAGCTGCTGCGAGCCGCTGATCCCGGAGTTCGAGCGTTCACCCACCGATCCGCTGCAGCTGCTGCTGCTCAAGGACTGCCTGCCTCTTGCCATGAGCTATCAGCGCTCCAGCCATCCGCTAGCAGCAGCCGCGCCTGATACGACGTTGTTTGTATCGCGCCCGCCCGTATCGACCGGGGCAGCCGGCCGCGGATCGATCCTCCAGGCTCAGGTGATGACAGCGAGTGGCATGGACCTCTGGATCCTGCAGAAACGTCAGTCCAATCTGGTCGAACCCTATGAATTGACACGCCTGCGAGAAGAAGCGCGAGCGCTGGCAATCCGCCTGGAAGCCGTGGCACCGGATGAAGTCGATCTGATCGTGAGTCGAGGGGGACGGCGCTCGATCCGACGCTGTGGCATCGAGCTGGATCTACCCGATGCACTGCTCGCTCGCACCGGTAGCGCTACCGACTATTTCAGCCTGGCCATCCTGCGCCAGCTCGAACATCTCGGTGTTGCTGTGATCAACAGCAGCCGCTCGATCGAAGCGGTGAAAGACAAGCTCTACGCCCATCAGATCCTCTCCCAGAACAATCTGCCGATCCCGCGCACCATGCTCGTGCGTTTTCCGGTGAACGTGGATCTGGTGGCCGAGCAGATCGGCTTTCCCTGCGTTGTCAAGCTGCTGGTGGGCTCCTACGGAGAGGGGGTGCTGCTCAGCCGTGATCCCATTGAATTCCGTGATCTGATCGAGCTCATCTCCAGCCTGGATCGCTCCCAGGCACTGATCCTGCAGCAATACATCGGCAGCCGGCCCGGCCAGGACCTGCGCGTCTGGGTGATCGGCGGGCGAGTGCTGGGCGCCATGCTGCGCCGCAGCACCGATGGCAGCTTCAAGGCCAACATCAGCCGTGGCGGTGACGGGGTCCCCCATGCCCTGACTGCCGAGATCGAACGGCTGGCGCAGGCCTGCGCCGCCGCTCTGCAACTGGATATCGCCGGTGTGGATCTGCTGTTCGATGCAGATCACTATTGCGTCTGTGAGGTCAACAGTGCCCCGGGGTTCGCCGGCTTTGAAGCCGCCACCGGCATCAATGTGGCCCGGGCGATCCTCGAGCACGGCCTCAGCCGCACCGCCTGGAAGACGGGCCTGTCGCCGGCAGTGCAACTGGGGGCAGCGATCCCGATCGCAGGCTGATCCCAGCTGGGATCAGCCACTGCCGTCGCCACCCTCACCACCCTCGCCGCTGCGATGCAGCTCCCCGTGATGCCCTGGGATCGACAGCACTCCAGGGGACGTCAGCGCGCCGATCGAGCCTGCCAGCGGGCAGTGCCCCTGACTGGTGTCCCCTCCAGGGCCGCTTCAAAGTGCCGGTGTCGCCAGTCGTACGGCGCAGCGGCACCATGCGACGACTTCAGCACCCCAGACGCTGCCAGGAGCGGGTTGCCCCCCTCTGCTGCGGCCGCAGCCCTGGTGCTGAGTTTGAATCAGCCCGGGTGTCCCCGCCTGCCGCAGGGCCGCTTCAAAGTGCCGGTGTCGCCAGTCGTGCACGACACCGGCACCGTGGGTGGGCATCAATCCCAGGCGCTGCAACGAGCGGGTTGACTCCTGCGCTGCGGCCACAGCCCTCGCATCGAGTTTGAATCAGCCCTGCCTCCTGCCGCCGGGTGTGCGTAACAATCCGCCTGCGGCCGGCTCTCTGCGCGCCTGAATCGCCGCCGCCGCCGCGGCAGGTCTTGTGGCGGAATGCTCTCAGGCAGCCCTCGGCTCAACCCCACAGCCGCCGCCGCGGCGGCGCAGCCAGGCGCCGGTGGGTGTCGGCGAGCAGATCCGGGATCGGCAGCTGCAGCGGACAGCGGGGCAGGCAGTCACCGCAGCGCTCGCAGGCGCCGGCATCCACCTGTTCCCACCAGTGGCCGGCCCGACCGATCAGGCTATAGCGCTCGCTGGCGAAGGCCTGCATGCCGTGGCCGAGCGCCAGGTTGCGCAGGCGCAGCAGGGTGGGAATCGGCAGTTGCTGCGGGCAGGGCAGGCACTGGCGGCACTGGCCGCACTGATCGGCGCCGAGGCGCTGGCGAGCGGCGGCGGCCAGCCGCTCCAGGGCATCGCGATGCGCTGGGCTCAACCAGCTCGGCTGCGGTGAGGCCGTCTCGGGCTGGGCGGTCGGGGCCACCTGCGCGGGCGGCGTGTCGCTGGGTTCCCCGCCCGCAGCAGGAGCAGTGGCAGCAGCAGCACCAGCGGTGGCGGTGGCAGCCGCAGTGGTGGCAGCCGCAGTGGTGGCAGCCGCAGTGGTGGCAGCCGCAGGGGCAGCCGCAGGGGCATCGACAGAGGGCGACGGCATGGCCGGGTTGGCGCCGGCCGGCAGCGGACCCCGGCCGACCGCGCTGGCGAGCGGCACAGAGGCCCGGCAGCCGGGTGGAGCCGCCGGGGATGGCAGCCGGCCAGCGGCCGGACAACCGGGTGAAGCCGCCGGGGATGGCAGCAGGTCAGCGGTCGGGCTGCAGCGGCTGCCGTCGCCGCTGCTGCCAGGACCGGCCTGGAGGGCGGCGGCCCAGATCAGATCCCCCGGCTGGGCCGCCCCCAGGGTGAGAGTGGAGATCCCCTGATCGAGCAGAAAGCGGTAGGCCAGCTCCAGGGGGTGGAAGGGAGCGCAGTCGGCCAGCAGTTCGGCAGGCGGGTCGTAGAGGCGCCCGCCTTTGTCGGCGGGGGAGATGGCCATCACACCGAGGCCCGCCGCCAGCGCCGCCCGCGCCAATGGCAGCCGTTCCGGATCGAACAGATGCAGATGCAGGCTGCAGAACCCGAACCGCCCGCTGGCCAGGGCCGCCTCGATCAATGCTGTGGCGCCATGGCTGGAGAAGCCCACCTGCTGCACCAGTCCCTCCCCCTCCGCCCAGGCCAGCAGCTCGCGGCCCTCACCCCGCAGGGCCCAGTCCAGATGCTCGGGCCGGTTGAGGCCATGCACGGCCAGATTGTCGAGCCGAGGGATCGCCAGGCGCCTCAGCAGCGCCAGCAGCTGCTCCTGACCCTCCCGCCAGCCGAGGCCGGGCAGCAGCTTGCTGGTGATCACCAGGGCGGCGCGGCTGATGGGATCCCGCGCCTGCAGCCTCTGCAGGGCCTGGCCCAGGAACGCTTCCGCCGGGCCGTAGGCGGGGGCGGTCTCCACATGGCGGATGCCGGCGGCGACGGCGGCATCGAGCACCGCCTGCATCTGGCCCGGGCTGTCGAGGGCCCGCATGCTGCCGAGCGTGAACGGGGTCACGGCACGGCCGCGACCGAAACGGCGCCACCCCTCAGCCGGCTGGCGGTCGGCAGCCGCAGGCGGGGAATGCATGCCGGCAGCCGCTGCTCGCTTCATCCTGTCAAGCGCCCGTAAGACCAAGCTGGAAGAATCGGGGGAGGCATGGGCAATCAAGCAGGAAGACTCAGTGATGTAGCGGGGAATCTGCGCCGTTTACGGCAGGGAGGAAGTCATCCCGCCGCGGTGGATCGCCGCGCAGCGGCCCCCTGATGCCAGAGCTGCCATGGCGCCGCGGCTGTTGAGCGACATCGGGCTCGCCTGCGGTTGCCGGCAGAGCCTCAGGGCCGCTTCCAAGTGCCGATTGCGTCAGTAGTGGGGCAACACGGGCACCATGAATCGACCTGAGCCCCCCAGACGCTGCAAGGAGCGGGTCAAGCAGCGGGTTGACGTCTGCGCTTCGGCCGCAGCCATGGCGCCGGGTTTGAATCAGCCCTGGGCAGAGCCTCGCCGCTCGGTTCAGGCGGCGGCTGGCGGCCCGCCGGAACCCTCGCCCGGTGGCGCCTCATCCCCGCTGGTCGCCTCGCCGCCGCCCGCCTGCCCCCGTTCCTGTTCAGCGCTGCGCTCGGCCTCGGCAGCAGCTTCGGTCTCATGCGCCGGCTCCGCTCCCGGGGCGGCGCCACTGCGCTGCAGGTGGCGGATCAGTTCGGCCGGGCTGGTGCGATCCAGAAAGCGGCGGAAGTCGGCCTTCTCCTCCGCATCGGCCTCGGCATCCACCGGTATCGAGGCATCGGCCACCACCTCCTCCAGCATCCAGATGCCGCTGGCGGTGCGCAGGGCCAGGGCGATGGCATCGCTGGGGCGGGCATCGATCTCGACCGCATCGGCCTCGCCACGACGCAGTTTCAGCACCGCCCGGAAGGTGTTTTCCTCGATCGTGTGGATGACCACCCGCTCCAGGCTGAGGCCACCCGCCGCCAGCAGCGCCACCATCAGGTCATGGCTCAGGGGTCGGGGCGGTCGCTCGCCTTCCAGACCGGCGAGGATGTTCTGGGCCTGGGCCTGATCGATCCAGATCGGCACCTGCCGCCGACCGGAGGGATCGCGCAGCAGCACGATCGGGCTGCGGCTGGCCGCATCCAGGGCGATCCCCGCCACCCGCATCTCGACCATGCCGTCTCCGCTCCTGGATGGCGCCGCAGCGCTTACGTTGATTATGGCCAGACGGGATGGGACGCAGGATGTTCACCGGTCTGGTGCGGGCGATCGGGCGGCTGGAACGCTGCAGCGGCGGGGTGCGGGTGCGGCTGGAGCAGGGCGGGGCGCTGGGATCGCTGGCGTTGGGGGACAGCATTGCCGTTGATGGCGTCTGCCTCACGGTGGCTGCCGGCCTGCACGGTGCCGCCGTCGGCGCCGATGGCTTCCGCGCTGATGTGAGCGAGGAGACCCTGCGGCGCAGCACCCTGGCGGAACGAGCCGATCGCGGCGCACGGGTGAACCTGGAGCCGGCCCTGCAGCTGAGCGACCGGCTCGGGGGCCATCTGGTCAGTGGTCATGTCGATGATCTCGGCCTCGTGCGCGACATCCGCCGTGAGGCCCATTCCTGGCAGCTGGCCCTGGCCTGGCGGCAGCCGGCGCACGGCCGCTACATCTGCCCCAAGGCCTCGGTGGCTGTGGATGGCATCAGCCTCACGGTGGCGGACTGCGACCACGATGGCGTCGGTTTCTGGATCGCCGTGATCCCCCACACCTATGCCAGCACCACCCTGGTGGATCGCCGTGCCGGCGATGTGGTGAATCTCGAGGCCGATCTGCTGGCCAAATACACCGAACGGCTGCTGGCCGCACGGCTCGATCCAGGCGCACAGGCGAACACGAAGACCGATCCGGCGAAGACAAATGCGGACGTCGCGGCCGCGGCCGGCGACCTGATGGCGCAGCCGTTCAGCCACGGCTGGTTGCAGGAACACGGCTGGGCGGGTTGAGCCGCCGGGCGGCTGGCTCGCCCTCAGCGGGCGGCAGATTCAGCTGTCGCCCGAGGCCTGCAGGATGCGCAGGGCGGCCATCGCGGCGCCGTAACCGTTGTCGATATTGACCACCGCAAGGCCGGGGGCGCAGCTGGCCAGCATCCCGTGCAGCGCCGCCATGCCGCCGGCGCTCACCCCATAGCCCACCGAGACCGGCACCCCGATCACCGGCTGGGGCAACAGGCCCGCCAGCACGGTGGGCAAGGCCCCCTCCATGCCGGCGCAGGCGATCAGCACCCGGGCGCTGCGCAGCCGTTCCAGCCGCTGCAGCAACCGCTGCAGGCCGGCCACCCCCACATCGAGCAGCAGATCACAGACCACCCGATGGGCCCGCAGGGCGAGCAGCGCCTCGCTGGCCACGCTCAGATCACTGCTGCCTGCACCCAGCACCAGCACCGGTCCGAGCCGCGGATCCGGCGGCGGCAGGGCTGTACTCAGGCAGGCGGCCTGGGGGTGATAGGTCAGGCTTCCGGGCGGCAGTGCCGCCAGCACCGCCTCGGCCTTGGCCGCTGTCACCCGCGTCACCAGCACCAGCTCGGGCACCGCCAGCAGCTCCAGGGCGATCGAGATGATCTGGGCCGCACTCTTGTGCTCCCCCCACACCGCCTCCACCATGCCGAGGCGGCGACGGCGATCGAGATCGAGGATCGCCCCCGGATCGCTCCGGTCGGGTGCGATCGGGCTGGCCTCGCGGCGGTTGGCCTCGCCGGGGTCATTGACCATGGGGCCGGCCTCAGCCCGGTGGGCGTGATCGGCGTTCACAGGCTGGCAGCACCGGGCGGTGGCAGCGGCTCACCCCTGCCCGGTGGCCGGGCCGCCGCCGGCCTGCGCCAGCGCCGCTGCGATCGCAGCGCGTCAAGGCAGGGCATCGGGCTCCAGTTCCCCGGCATAGAGCAGCGGGAAGGGATTGGTCGACGGCTGCGCTGGTGGCCTTGCCTCTCCGCCGCCGGGAGCGGCAGCATCGGCCGCCGCGACAGACACCACCCCCAGCCGGGCCAGGGCGGCGTGGGCGCAGCGCTCGAACTGCTCCTGCACCTGCTCGACGGCAGCGGCCGGGATCGCCTGCCACAGGTCACGGCTGGCCCAGCGAATCAACAGCTGGCCCTCCTGCCGCTGCTCATCCCAGCGCAGTTCGCGGCCCAGAAAGCCCGCCTGGGCGCGCAGCCAGGGCTCCCAGCTGGCCTGCTCAGCCTCCAGCCAGGCCTGACGCGCCGCTGCCGGCACCTTGAGGCGCAGATGCTCGATCACCTCCTGCCGCCCCCCGCCGTCCATGGCGGCCCGGCTGGCCGGTGCCCCATCGGCCTCGGGGCCGCCGGGGGTAGCGAGGGGCTGGCGCTGGCGATGCAGATCCATGGATCCAGTGGCAGGCCCAGGCGGAGCGAGGCAGATCCGACCGGCGGCGATCCTGCGACATTAGGTGGCCTGCGGCCGCGGCATGGCAGCCCCCTTCGCAGCCGCGCCGGGCGGCCCTGGCCGTTCAATCCCGTTGCAGCAGGGCTACGGCGTGGCAGGCGATGCCCTCCTCGCGGCCGATGGGCCCGAGCCGCTCGTTGGTGGTGGCCTTGACACCCACCTGCTCGGGATCGAGCCCCATGCGGGCGGCGATGGCGGCGCGCATCCGCTCGATGTGGGGGCGCAGCCTGGGGCGCTCGGCCACGACGACCGTGTCGACATTCACCACCCGCCAGCCGCGCGCCGCGATCAGGCCGACCACCTGCTCCAGCAGCACCAGGCTGTCGGCACCCTTCCAGCGCGGATCATCAGGCGGGAAATACTGGCCGATGTCCCCCAGCGACAGGGCGCCCAGCAGGGCATCCATCAGCGCATGCACCAGCACGTCGGCATCGCTGTGGCCATCGAGGCCCAACCGGTCGGGATGCTGCAGCGTCTGACCGCCCAGGATCAGGGGCCGGCCCGCCACCAGCCGATGGATGTCGTAGCCGTTGCCGATTCGCAGTTGCATGCAGACCTTGAGAAACGCAGACGGGAGAGAAACGCAGACGGGTATGCGCAGGGGAACAGCATTGTGAAGCGCCGCTGATGCAGCAGAAACCGCCAGGCGCAGGCATCAACTCCTAGCCTACGGGCTTACGGTGCCGCAAGGCATCTGCGCTGGCCGGTGGCGGCGGGTCGGCTTCAGGAGTGCGCTGAAGACCTCCGGCGCTCTTTGCCATCGGGCGTCCAGCAACGGCACTCGGCCCAGGTCGGGACTCGGCCGTTCAGCCTGGCGTGGACTGTGGATCCGGCCGGAGGCGGGCTTTTCGGCAAGCTCCTGATCGATTTGGCTGCTTGAAAATCTGGCTGCCTGAATCGTCCTGGTGGCGGAATGGAAACGTTCAGGCGGCGCTTGCCTGCAGCCGCCTCGCCGGGCGGGACTGATTCAAACTCGGGGCATGGGCTGCGGCTGAAGCGCAGGGGTCAACCCGCTCCTGGCAGCGCCAGGAATGCCGAGGCTCATTGATGACGCACTTGGCACGCGCGACTGACGCAACCGGCACTTTGAAGCGGCCCTGCCTCGCCGGGCGGCAAGGAGTTCACCACTGGGCCTCGAACAACTGCTCATAGGCCTTCCAGCTGGGATCCTTATCCAGTCCGCTGACTGCGACACTGGTAATGGCGAACCTGCCGCTCATGTCGCACAGAATGACGGCGGAGATCTTTCCGTCCGGCTTGTCACCATAGACGCGCCCAAACTTATCGTTGCCTTGGTGATCTCTTGATCTGTTGTCAGCGAACCCATGCTTGGTGAGTACGTTTTCCGCGTTATTCAGGCATGAAGGAAGGTCTTTGGTGTATTCAAACGTGGCAACCCACACGTAGGGAGCCGTCGTTGAAGCCGGGGACGATGCTGCTGCAGCGGCCACAGCCCTGACCGGCGCCGTGGCTGTGGCTGTGGAGGGGGCGCTCTTCGCAGAGACCCGATCGATGAGTTCATTGACTGTCGAGCATCCCGCAGTGAGCCCAGCGGCGCATGTAGCCAGCAACACCCGCTTGAGCATGGGATGGATAACTGAAAATCGCTAATACAGTAACGACTTCACCCTGGACTGTCAACGCTACACTGTCAACGCCACCCGGCCCTGCTGAGGCTGCCTCAGCAGATCGACTCAGCTAGCCCCTCCCGGGCCAAGGCTGGCTGAAAATTCTCTCACTCTGCCCCGCCGATTCCGCCAGCGCCAGCGGCAGCGCCAGCGTTAGCGTCGGCAGCGTCGACAGCGCCACCGGTGCCAGTGCTGCCCGTGCCGGTGCTGCCCGTGCCGGTGGTATCGCCGGCCGAGCGCTGCTGCCGCTCCAGCCAGCGGGCATGGAGATCGGGGCGGCGTTCGCGGGTGCGCCGCTGCTGCTGCTCCAGCCGCCAGCGGGCGATGGCGCCGTGGTCGCCGCTGCGCAGCACCGCCGGCACCGACAGGCCGCGGAACTCAGCCGGTCGCGTGTAGTGAGGATGCTCCAGCAACAGATCGCTGTGGCTCTCCTGCTCGAGCGATTCGGCCGCGCCGACGGTGCCGGGCAGCAGCCGCACCACGCCATTGAGGATCACCATCGCCGGCAGCTCGCCGCCGGTGAGCACGAAATCACCCAGCGACACCTCCTCGTCGGCAAGGCTGCGGATGCGTTCATCGAAACCCTCGTAGTGCCCGCAGAGCAGCACCAGCTGGTCGTGCTCGCCGGCCCAGCGACGCAGCAGGTTCTGATGCAGCGGCACGCCCTGGGGGGTGAGCAGCAGCACCCGCCGCCGAGGCAGCTGCGGAATCGCCTCAAAGGCGGCGAACACCGGTTCGGGCTTGAGCACCATGCCGGCACCACCCCCATAGGGCAGATCATCCACCTTGCGATAACGATCGCTGGCGAAATCGCGTGGATTGTGAACATGCAGCTCAGCGATGCCGGCCCGCAGGGCCCGACCGATCACCCCGAGCCCCTCCAGGGCGGTGAACGCCTCCGGCACCAGGCTGATCACATCGAAGCGCAGGCCGGCCGTGGACCGGGCGGCTGGCTCGCTGGAGCCGGCCGGGCCGGCGGCGGCGTTGCTCATGCTGCCGGTCGGCTGACGCGACGGATCTCACTGCTGAACCGGGCCCGCCCCGGCGGCTGATCGGCGCCGTGCTCAACGCTGCTGCGCAGGCGCAGGTTGGGCTGGGTGAACCAGATCCGCTCCTGCAGCTGCCGGCCGGATCCCGTCCACGAGAGCTCGAGGCTGCCATCGGGCCACAGCTGCCAGTGCCCCGGCTCCGCGGCGGCATCGGGCGCGAGCGCCACCGCCGCGGCCAGCAGCAGGCGGCCATCGCTGCGGAAGTGCAGCTCCTGCACCGATCCCGCCGGTGCGGTGATCCGCAGGCCGCCCGCCAGATCCGCAGCGGCGGGCTCCAGAAAGGCGATCCGCAGCTCGCCCCGTTCAGAACGGTGCCAGGCCTCCTCCTCGGCAGCGGCCTCGTCCTCGGCAGCAACCTTCTGCTCGGCGGCGCCAGCCTCTGGGGCAGCGCTGGCCTCCGCGGCGCTGGCCCGGGCCAGATCGAAGTGGCTGCACAGGGCCAGCCATTCGCCGGCGCAGAGCTCCAGGAAGCTGCGGAGATCCTGGGGTGGGAAGCCCTCGGGGCTGGCGGTCACGGCGGCGCAGATGGCGATCTGGCCTGATCCTGCCAGGGGTCGGGCTGGCCTGGCCCAGGCGCTGGTCAGAGCCGCGCCCCTGCCGGGCGAGGGCTGCCGGCGGCGCGCCGCCGCCGGCGCCTGCTCCACCGCGGGCCAGCGCGACCTGCGCCCGTCCTCCTGAGCGCCCCATCCCCCGGCCACCATTGCCCCCGGCGCGCCGCCGCAGGGCTGTCCCTGGCCACCGCCCCCTGGCCACCGCCCCCTGGCTGCGCCCCCCTGGCCGCGCCGGGGCCCTCGACAGCGCCGGATGCGGTGCAGGGCCGCTTCAAAGTGCCTGTTGCGCCAGGCGTGCGCGACGCTGGCGTCATCAAGCAGCCTCAGCACCCCAGGCACTGCCGGGGGCGGGTTGCCCCCTGCGCTGCAGCCGCGGCCCACGCGCCGAGTTTGAATCAGCCCTGGGATGCGGCGCTGATGCCGGCATTCTCAATCGCCGCGGTAGCCCAGCTCGGCGAGGCGAGCCGGATGGCTCCGCCAGCCCGGCACCACCTTCACGAACAGCTCCAGATACACCGGTCCTGCGATCAGTTTCTGCATCTGCAGCCGCGCACCCTGGCCGATGTTGCGCAGCATGCTGCCGCCGCGGCCGATCAGGATCCCCTTCTGGCTGGGGCGTTCCACCAATACCGTGGCCAGCACGGCGGTGCGCGGACCATCGGCCACGATCCGATCGATCTGCACCGCCACCGAGTGAGGCACTTCCTCGCGGGTGTGCCGCAGCACCTGCTCCCGGATCAGCTCCGCCAGCAACAGCTGCTCGGGCTGGTCGCTGATCGCATCGGGGGGATAGAGGTGCGGTCCCAGCGGCAGCGCCGCACAGAGGGCCTGCACCAGGCCGCTGCAGCCTTCGCCGTGCAGGGCGCTGACCCGATGCAGCGGCCAGGGACAGGCCCGGCCGCCGGGATCGCCCAAGTCCGGCGAGCCCGCCGCATCTGCCGCCGTCGCATCTGCCGCCGCTGCCGCCGCTGCCGCCACCGACCCAGCTGGGGCTGGAGCAGGGGCTGGGGTGCTGCTGGCGGCCGCCGGGGACTCCCCCGCCGTCCGGGCCGCGGCGCTGGCCGCCATGGCTGGCCGGCTCAGACGGGCGCCGATCTCAGCGATCATCGCCACGTAGCTGGCCGCCAGCTGCTCGGCCCGGATCGGATCCACCAGGTCGGCCTTGTTCAGCGCCACCTGCACGGGCATGCCGCTGCGATGCAGCAGCTCGATGATGAATCCATCGCCGCGGCCGGCCGGCTGGCTGCCATCGACGAGCAGCAGCACCAGATCCACTTCGCCGATGGCGCCGCGGGCGCTCTGCACCAACAGCTGGCCGAGCAGATGCTGAGGCTTGTGGATGCCGGGCGTGTCGAGCAGCACCAGCTGGGCGCTGGCGGTGGTGAGGATGGCGCGCAGGCGATGGCGGGTGGTCTGGGCGATCGGCGATGTGATCGCCACCTTGCTGCCCACCAGCTGGTTGAGCAGGGTCGACTTACCCACATTGGGACGGCCGATCAGGGCCACGAAGCCGGAGCGGAAGCCGGCCGGCGTGTCGCCCGGCTGCAGGACCGGCTCCAGACCAGCGGCAGCCGGATCAGCGGGGGGGGATTCCATGCCCGCCAGCCTGGCAGGCCGCCCGGGCCGCCGCCGCGAGCCACCGCTGTGGGCGGTCGCCGTGGGCCGTCACGGTGGTTCGTCGCGGTGGGCCATCGCGGTGGGCCATCGCGGTGGTTCGTCACCCGGACCGTCGCCGCGAGCTGCCGTTGTGGTTCCTCGCCCGGGCCGTCGTGGGCTGCCGTTGTGGGCTGCCGTTGTGGTTCCTCGCCCGGGCCGGCGCCGGGGGCCATCGCCGGGGGCGGAGCGAGGGCCATAGCCTGGGCGCCCTCCCGTCCCGATCGAGTCAGCGGCCGATGGATCGACAGCAGCTGCCCATCCAGCCCCGGGACACCCGCTCCGGGGCACTCCAGCCGGGCGAGGGGCCGTCGCTCGATCGCCCCCGGCCCGATCGGCCGCAGGCTGATCTACCGCAGACTGATCTGCCGCAGATTGCGGGGCCGGCTGAACCGCCGGCGCAGGCTGCGGAGCGGCCGGCGCAGGGGCAGCCTCCCGCCGCGACCGCTGTGCTGCAGCCCGCCGCTCCCACCGTTCCCACCGTTCCCACCGTTCCCGTCGCTGCCGTCGCTGCCGGGTCCGCGGTCGCCGCTGGGGCTGCGGTCGCCACCGAGGCCGCAGAGGCCAATCCGGACAGCAACACCGGCGCCGGCGCCGCTTCCACCGCTACCGTCGACACCGCCGCCGCGCCGCTCGGTTTCGCCCAGGCGATCGAGATCACGGGCCAGTGGCTGGCCGCCTGGGAAGCCGGCGAGCTGAGCGAGGAAGTGCTCGCTGATCGGGTGGCGCAGCTGGTGGCCAGCCGCGATGGCGCCCGCGGCTTCTTTGTGGTGGCCCTGGCGGGCGACAGCCCGCTGCTGGATCGCCTGCCCGAGCCGCTGCTGCTGCAGTTGCGCCGCGCCGGAGCCCCCCTGATCGATCTCACGGCCCGCAACCTGGCGATGAGCAGCGCCATGGCGGTGGCCCATGGTCGTGGCGGCGATCGGCAGCAGCAGGCCGGATCGGAGCGGGTGCAGGCACGGGCCACCGAACTGCTGCGCCAGCTCGAACCCGGCGGCGTGCGCCAGCGGCTGGAAACGCTGCTGGCGGCCGCCCGCGATCAGCAGGGAGAGGATGTCGCCTTCCTGGAGCGCTGGGGCTACGACGCCGAGCAGCGCCAGGGAATCGCCGCCGCGATCGAGGCCGTGGCCAGCGCCGCCTGAGCCGGCTGATTCAAACTCGGCGCGGGGGCTGCGGCCGAGGCGCCGGGGGACAACCCTCTGCTTGCAGCGCCTGGGGCGCTGAGGCTCCATTCCCGGTGCCCGTGTCGCGCACGACTGACGAAACCGGCAGTTCCAGAGCCTGCTGAAAACCCCGCTTGCGGCCCGATCCAGCCTCTGGGCAGGCGTCGAGAACCCAGGCACAGCCTGGTTCCAGTGCCATGGCGGGTGCCCGGGATCAGGCGTTGTCCGAGTTTTTCAGCGAACTCTTGAGGAACCTCTGGGAAACCCCTCAAGGACGCCGGTCAGAGCGCGGAGATCCCAGTTGCCGCCAGGGGCAGCCCGCGAGCGCGATCGGTTTTCCAGAGCTTCCTTAAAGCGGCCCTGCGCCGCCTGAGCGCCCCGGGCCGCCAGACGCCGCCGCTACTCAGCGGCCGGGGGCGGTCGCGGCCGGGGGCGGTCGCCGCTCGGCCGGGGCTGCCGCCAGGGCGGCGCGGCCGGCTGCGGGCAGAGCCACCGACCCGGCAGCTGCCGTCCCGGCCGTCGTTGCCCCAGCAGCCCCAGACCCGGCGCCGGCCGCGCTGGAGGCCGTCCGGGTCTCCGCCGGCAGCGGCTGGAACCGCAGCAGGGCCGGCGCCTGGCGGCCGAGCGCAGGACGCAGCTGCCGCCGCGACCAGTGCTCGACATCGCGCAGCAATGCCGGTTCCGCCGGTGCCGCCAGGATGTCGACACTGCCATCGCTCTGCAGGCTCAGCGGCACCTCGGTGGGCTGCTGGATGCGGCCGGAGGGCAGCGTGATCACCCGGGCGGTGTCGAGAGCCGGCCCGGAGCCCGGCAGGCGCCGCAGGGCCTGGCGCATCGGTTCGCGCCATGGTTCGGGCAGGGGGGCCAGGGGGTCGCGGTCGCCAGAGCGCAGCGATCGCTCCACCAGGGCCAGGGCCGGCATCGGCCCCTCCTGCAGATCCTCCAGGCCGATCGCCCCACCCAGCAGCTGCGAACCGCGGAACAGCGCCCCTGATCGGCCCACCGCCTCGGGCCGCCGTTCGGATGCGGCCCCACCGCCGCCCTCATGGATCAGGGCCTGGGGCAGCGAGCCCGGGCCAGCCGGCGACGGGCTGCCCAGAGCAGCGCTGCTGAACAGCAGATCGCCGCCCGCCCGCGACCCGGCGCCACCGCGCTCGCGCCCGGTCGGCGCCAGCAGCAGAAGCCCCTCAGCAGTCAGACCCCCTCCAGACAGACCCCGAGGGGGCAGACCCCGCAGAGGCGCGCTGCGCCCCGCCGCGATCGAGCCGATGCCGCGATCTGCACCCCGATGCCTGCTTGCCATGCCCGAGCCATCAGGACCCGAGCCGTCCATGCGGGAGCCATCAGCGCGGGAGCCGTCCAGCAGGTCGGCCAGGCTCAGGGGGGCCGGCAGGGGCGCCGCCGCCACCGCCGCCGCTTGCTGTCGGCCGCGACCCGCAGCCAGCGGCGGTGGGATTGGCAGCTGGCTCTGCCAGCGCTGCTGCAGATCGATGCCGACCAACGGCAACCAGATCATCTGGCTGAGCAGGGCCCAGGCGATCGACCGCCCAGGCGGGCTGGAACCGGTGGATGGCATGGCGGGCAGGGGCGGCTGGGCGCGGGGCCGGCAGGGGCGGCGGTCGGCGCCGTCGGGTGGATCAAATCGGCCTGCAGCGACTTTAGGAGCCTGCTGAAAAACCCGCTCAGCGACGGCGCCGCCGCCGCACGCGGACACCGGGCTCGCTGCACAGCACCGTTGCGGTCGCCGTGCCTCAATTCAGCCGCTGCTGCAGCAGCGGCAGCAGCTGTTCGAGCGCCACGCTGCGGCTGGCCTTGAGCAACAGGGCATCACCGGGCTGCAACCAGGCCAGCAGCGGCTCCAGGGCCTGCTGGGCCGTGTTCACCCGCACCAGGCCTGGCACGGCTGCACCCACACCCTCCTGCAACGCCATGCCCTCGGCGCCGGCATCGACGATCACCAGCCCATCGAGCCGGCCGCTGGCCCCATGCTGCGCCGCCCGTTCCCCCACGGCCCGGTGCAGCTCCAGGCCCAGCGCTCCCAGCTCCAGCATCGTGCCGAGCACCGCATAACGGCGGGCCGCCGCTGTGGCCGCCAACAGGTCGAGGGCGGCGAGCATCGCCTCCGGCGAGGCGTTGTAGGTCTCATCGAGGACCTCCACCCCGGCGATGCGCTGACGGCGGCTGCGGCCCCCCGGCAGCGCCACATTCAGATCGGTGAGCGCGGCCCGGGCCACACCCAGCTCCTCCGCCACCGCCACGCTGATCAGCAGGTTGCGGGCGTTGTGGCGACCCGGCAGGGGCAGGTGGATCGCGGTTCCATCGCTGAACTGCAGCTGCTCCGCCGCCACCGCTCCCGCCCCGGCGTGCCGCTCGCCCGCCTCCCCCCGCCAGGCGGCGATCAGATCGGCCGGCGGCAGATCGGCGGCGAAACCGGACCGCTCATCGGCCAGCGCCACGCGACGGATGCGGCCGCGCCAACGCTGCGCCAGGGCATCCTCCAGCAGCGGATCCCCGGCCGGGATCACCACCAGGCCATCGGGCCGCAGGGCGGTGACGATCTCGGTCTTGGCGCGGGCGATCGCCTCCCGGCTGCCCAGCCGCCCGATGTGGGCGGTGCCGATCAGGGTGATCACGGCCACGTCGGGCTCGGCCAGGCGGCTCAGCCGCTCGATCTCGCCCAGGCCGCGCATGCCCATCTCCACCACCAGGGCCGCCGTCTGCGGCCCGGCCCGCAACACGGTCAGCGGAGCGCCGATGTCGTTGTTCTCATTGCCGCTGCTGGCGACCACCGGACCCAGGCAGGCCAGGGCGGATCGAATCAGCTCGCGGGTGGTGGTCTTGCCCGCCGATCCCGTCACCGCCACCACCGGCAGAGCCAGGCTGCGGCGCCAGAGCCGCGCCAGATCCTGCAGCGCCTGCAGGCTGTCGGGCACCAGCCAGAGCGGACAACCGTGGCGATCGGCCAGCCGGGTCAGTTCAGCCACCGGGGCGCGATCGGCCTGGGCGATGGCGGCGGCCGCCCGGCCCAGCACCTGCGGCAGGAAGTGGTGGCCATCGAAACGCTCGCCCACCAGCGGCACGAACAGACAGCCCTGCAGGTCGGCGCGGCTGTCGGTGGCCACCGCGGCAATCGCGCCATCGGCTCGCCAGGCGGCGATCGGTTCCCCCCACAGCGCCCGCAGCTGCTCGAGACGTAGCACCATGGCTCAGGGCGGGGAAGCCGCGGGGGCGAGCAGGATCATGCCGGATCCCACCAGGGCCTGGCGGGCCCGCAGGTCACCGCTGGCGGCGACCAGTTCCAGCCGCTCGTAGCCGGCCGCCAGGGCTCGCTGCTGCCAGCGTGCGGCCCGCTCCAGCAGCGCCTGATCGGAGAGGGCATCAGCCCGTTCGCTCAGCCGCAGCCGCAGCAGCGCGGCGCTGGGATCGGGCTGGGCCGCCTGCAGCAGATCGCGATCCTCCCGGTCGCTGAGCAGCGCCAGCAGGGGATCCAGCTGCAGCGGCGGCGGCGCAACGGGGTGCTCGGCTTCCGGGGCGCCGGCTGGAGCGGCCGCTGCCTCGCTGCTGGCCAGGACAGGGCTGGACCGGCCAGGCGGGCCGGCTGCGGCACGGCCAGCGGCCCGCCGCCGCTCCTCGCCGCCCTGGGCAGCGCTGCCCTGTTCCGCACCGCCCTGCAGCTCGCCTGCCGTGGGCGGCGGCGCCTCGGCCGGCGGGCGCCGCTGGCCGGAGGGGGCTGCGACGCCGGGTGCAGGCGGGCTCGGCGCGATCGTCAGCGAGGCCGCAGGCCCCGGGGCGGCAGCGGCCAGCGATCGCGGCGGCAGGGCCGGGAGCCGCACGGCCAGCAGCAGCGCCACCAGCGCCACCAGCACGATCAGCGCGACCAGTGCCAGCAGCAGCGGCCAGAACAGCACCGCCAGGGGCCGCGGCCAGAAGCGCGGCAGCGGCAGCTGGCCCTGGTGGTTGCGACGCCACAGTTCGCGCCCCTTCAGCAGCGATGCGGCGGCCACGGCCCGCAGCGCTTCCGCCAGCGAACGCCAGGGGCTGCGGTAGGGCGCCGGCAGGTCGGAGCCGGCCACCGGCGGCTCACCCCTCACCACGCCGCAGCAGCTGGGCGAGGGGATTGCGCGGGCGGGCCACCGGACCGGGACGGCCGGGCGGCTCCGCTGCCGGCGGCTCCTCACCCTGCCGCAGGCTGGGGTCCGCCCCCTGGCCCTGGGAGAAGCGCTCCACCTGCTCGGCATCGGGGCCGGCCACCTTGACGCCGCACACCTCGCGATAGAGCAGGTCGTAATCATGGGCGGAGCGGGCCCAGCTGTAGTCCTGCCCCATGGCCCGACCCTGCAGCTGGCGCCAGCTGCTGTCGTGGCGATAGGCCTCCCAGGAGCGCACGATCGCCGTGTAGAAATCGACCGGTTCGTAGCGATCGAAGCAGAATCCCGTGCCGCTGCCCGCACGCGGATCGTGGGGCGGCACCGTATCGACCAGACCGCCCACCTTGCGTACCACCGGGATCGAGCCGTAGCGCATCGCCAGCAGCTGGCTGATGCCGCAGGGCTCAAAGCGGCTGGGCATCAGGAAGGCATCGCTGCCGGCATAGATCAACCGCGACAGGGCATCGTCGTAGGTGAGGAATACCGAGAAGCGCCCGGGGTGGCGCGCCGCCATCTGCCAGAGGCCCGATTCGTAGCCGCGGTCACCGGTGCCCAGCACCACGAACTGGCTGTCGGTGTAGGCGAGCACCCGGTCGGCCACCTGCAGCAGCAGATCGACGCCCTTCTGATCCACCAGGCGACTGACCATGCCCATCAGGTAGGTGTCGGGATTGACCTGCAGACCCATGCGCTCCTGCAGGGCGCGCTTGTTCACCGCCTTGCCGCTCAGATCGGCAGCGCTGTAATTGGCCGGCAGGGTGGTGTCGGTGGCTGGATCCCAGTCGTCGACATCGATGCCATTGAGAATGCCGTGCAGCTTGCCGCTGATGTAGTTGAGCAAGCCCTCCAGCCGCTCTCCGTACTCGGCGGTGCGGATCTCAGCGGCATAGGTGGGGGATACGGCATTGACACGGTCGGCATAGAGCAGTGCCGCCGCCATCGTGTGGTCGCCCTGCATGTACCAGGGACACCAGGTCATCCGCTCCAGCTTCCAGCGCCAGGGCCCCTGATACTTGAGGTTATGGATGGTGAATACAGTGCTGATCTCAGGATCCTGATGCATCCAGACCGGGATCATGCCGGTGTGCCAATCATGGCAGTGCAGCACCTGGGGTTTCCAGACATTCCAGGCAAATTCAGCGGCGGCGCTGGCGAAAAAGGTAAAGCGCCAGTCTTCGTCTTCGCCGCCATAAATCCGCTCAGGATCAAAGACGGGATGGCCCACCAGATAAATGGGCAAGCCATTGCTGGGATGTCGCGTTTCGTAGATCGCGAAGCCGGTGCCCATCGTGTGTCCACCCCAGATCGGCTCGGTGGGAATCTGCAAGCGGCTCCAGAGTTTGCCGTAGCCCGGCATGATGATGCGCACGTCGTGGCCGAGGGCGGCCAGGGCCGGTGGCAGCGATCCCACCACATCCCCCATGCCGCCCACCTTGATCATCGGGGCACATTCAGCGGCGGCGAACAGGATGCGCATCGGCGTGCTTCGCCCGAGGGCGGCGCGGATTGGTGCGGCGACTCTACGGGCCTCCCCCATGCGGCCCCGGGACTCAGGGCAGCACGGTCACCGGCGTGCCGATCGGCACCAGATCGAACAGCTCGCGCACATGCTCCTCGTAGAGACGCACGCACCCGTGGGAGACGGCGCGACCGATGCTGGCGCGCTGGGGTGTGCCATGGAAGCCGGTGACGACACAACCGGGCGGCAGCAGCCGCTGGCGGCGATCCCGCTCCCGGGGCCCGCGGCAGTCGCGGTGGAAACCGATCCAGCGGCTGCCGAGCGGATTGGCCGCACCGGGCCCGATCCGCACCCCGCTGAACGGATGCTCCCACACCGGCTCGATCTGCTTCTCCAGCACCGTGAAACGCCCCACCGGCGTCTCCCAGCCGGGTCGGCCCACGGCCACCGGAAAGCGCCTGAGGAGATGACCGTGCGCCAGCAGCAGCAGCAGGCGGCGGCGGCGATCGAGCCGCAGCTCCAGCGCCGCTGGCGCTGAAGCAGGCGAAAGCGATGGCATCGCCGTCATCGCCGTCATCGCCGTCATCGCCGTCGTCATCGCGGGTGACAGGGGCGCCGGGATGGCGCTGGGCTGCGGCTGCGATCGCGGTTGCAGTTGCTGCTGCGGTCGCAGCGAATGCGGTTGCTGCGGTTGTGGCGGGCGATGCCCTCGTCGCTGCACTCCAGCCGGATGTCCTGATAGCTCCCGAGTCGCTGCCAGCGGA
>Ga0172372_10002319_pt1 | contig 29063 bp, 28 predicted proteins | sample LakKiv5m_2_FD_114544 | JGI IMG/M metagenome (GOLD analysis project Ga0172372, IMG submission 114544) | Freshwater microbial communities from Kabuno Bay, South-Kivu, Congo - kab_092012_9.5m | ecosystem: Environmental > Aquatic > Freshwater > Lake | place: Democratic Republic of the Congo...
TCTTTATTATATTTTATTAAAGAAAAGTAAAAAAAATAAAAAATTTATAAATTCATTTAAAGATAAAAATAAAAAATTTATATTTTTTAATAAGAATTCAGAAATTTACACATCAATAAACAAATTAAAAATTAATTTTTTTATTAATTTTGCAACCCATTACACAAAAGATAATAATTTCAAAAATACTGAACAATTAATCAAATCAAATATTTTATTTCCAAGCTTAGTTTTGGAGTCTGTTAATAAAAAATATCTAAAAAAAGTAATTACATTTGGCAGTATGCAGGAACATCATTATAATAAAGAATATATGCCTGATTGCCTCTACGCCGCAACAAAAAAATCTCTAGATAAATTATTTTTTTTTCACAAAATAAAATTAACTAAGATTAAATTTTATAATCTAAAGTTTTATGAGACTTATAACGCTAATGATAAAAGAAAAAAATTGATACCTATAATTAAGAAAAATTACATAAACAATTTTACAACTACCCTTGCATCGAAAACACTTAATTTAAATTTTTTACATGCAGACGATGTGTGTCGAGCAGTTAATATAATAATCAATAAAAATATAAAATCTGGAGAATATCAAATACAAGCAAAAAAATTCTCAAACCCTAAAAACCTTATTGATAAATTTAACAAAATGAACTTTAAAAAAATTAAATATACCACTAAAGATAACAATATCTTTAATATCAATTATAATTTAAAAAAACTTCCTTATTGGAAACAAACTAAAAATATAGAAAATAATTTTAATCTTCTTTTAAATGAAAATTATAAAAACAAAATTTAAGAATCTTTTAATATTTCAAGGTAAGAAAAATAAAGACTCGAGAGGTCATTTAGTTGAAATTTTTAAACAAAATTTAATTAAGAATAAATTAAAATTTGACTACTTCACTACATCAAAAAAAAATGTTCTAAGAGGGATGCATTTTCAATTAAAAAAACAGCAAGACAAGTTAATTACTGTTATCAAAGGTAAGATCATAGATTTTTCCATAGATTTAAGAAAAAATTCTAAAACTTTCGGCAAAATTTTTAAAAAAGAACTTTCGGATAAAAATTGTATTTCATTACTTATTCCAAAAGGATTTGCTCATGGTTTCTATGCCAAGGATAAAGAAAATATTGTATTATACAAAAATTCAGAATATCGTGATCCGAAGTACGAAATGGGAATATCTATTTTTGATAAAAAATTAAATTTAAAATTACCTAAAAAAAATTTTATTTTATCTAAAAAAGATAAAAAAAATATTAAGCTAAATGAATTTATTAAAAAATATAAGTCGCTATGAATAAAGTTTATTACGCAGAAGCCGTTTATAATAATAAAGAAATCAACGCAGTAACAAAAGTATTAAAGACTCAAAGATTGTCTTTGATGGATGGCAAAAATGTTAAAATTTTTGAATCAAAAATATCAAGATTATTTGGAAAAAAATTTGGTTTAATGGTAAATTCAGGTTCGTCAGCTAATCTTCTCGCATTAGCTTCATTAAATCTAAAACCAAAATCTGAAATAATTACGCCTACTCTTACATTTTCAACTACTGTAGCTCCTATTTATCAACTTGGGTTTATTCCTAAATTTATTGATGTTGAAGAGGGAAAGTTCGTTGCAAATCTTGATCAATTAAAAAAAGCTATTACATCAAAAACTAAAGCAATCATGATACCTAATTTATTAGGTAATATTCCAGATTGGAAAGAAATTAGAAGAATCTGTAAGAATAATAATATTATTATAATTGAAGATTCTGCAGATACACTTGGATATAAAATTAATAATACCATTCAAGGAAATTACTCAGATGTTGTCACTACCAGTTTTTATGCTTCGCATATAGTCACCGGTGCTGGCTTTGGTGGGATGGTATGTTTTAATAATGAAAAATTTTACAATAAAGCTAAACTTTTAAGAGCATGGGGAAGATCTTCGGCCATTTACAATGAGAATGAAAACATCGAACAGAGATTTAAAAAAAACGAATTTAATTTTGATTATGATAAAAAATATATATTTACGGATTTTGGATATAATTTTATTCCATCAGAAATATCTGCGGCTTTTGGCTTGGAACAGCTAAAAAAACTTAATAAAAATCATTCAATAAGAAGAATGAATTTTAATTTATTATCATCTTTTTTTAAAAAATATAAAAATTTTTTTAAACTTCCTATACAAGAAAAATTTATTAAGACTGCTTGGTTAGCTTTTCCTTTGGTAATAAAACAAAATAATCTCTTTAATCGTAAACAATTGCAAATTTTTTTAGAAAAAAATAACATTCAAACCAGAACAATATTTTCGGGAAATATTTTAAAACAACCGCTAATGAATAAAAAACAATATTTTAAAGTAAATAATTGCGACATCCAAAGTAATGACGTAATGAGAAATGGTCTATTAATAGGATGCCACCATGGATTAGATAAAAAAAATTTAAGATATATGACTAAAACTTTTGATAATTTTTTTAAATCTATACTAAATTAAATTTATCTTTTTTTTTAAAGTTTCATTTTTAATAAAATTTTTAATGTAATCTTTCAAACTTATATTAGCTTCTAGTCTTATAAGTTTATTATTTAAATTTTTTTCAGGAATATTTGAAAAGAACCTCTCTCCAGGTCTTTTGGCAACAAGCTTTGTGGATCTGCCAAACATTTTTGCTAACTGCAAAATTGTATAAGAAGTCGAATTAGCAACAATGTAATGTTTGCATAAATTTTTTTTCCAAGCAAAAATACAACCTTTAATAGTGTCCAAAACATGAGTAAATTTTCTGCTTTGCCATCCAGGTTTTACTACTGGTAGTAACTTTCTTTTTTTATAATAATCCTCAAATATACCAACAACGGTTGCCATGTCTCCTACACGAATATGTCTTGGCCCATAAACATTATAAAAATAAACAACCTCAAATCTAAAATTAAACCATTTTTTTAAATTTTCTAATAATTGTAGGTTTGTTGCTTTGGTAAAAGCATAAGGAGATAAATTCATATCTTTACCATGATTTCCTAAACTGGCTGAAGTTGCTGAATAAATAAGTTTAATCTTATTCTCCAAAGCAAATTTAAATACTTCAGAACTACCCTTGATATTAGAATCGTAGCATTGATTATATTGTATAAAACTTTGAAAGATTCTAGAAAATTCTCCAAAATGAAAAATGCTATGAATTTTTTTTTTATAATTTTTTAAAATCTTTGTGATATTTTTTGTATTTCCTTTTAAATAAGTAATCTTGGAATTTTTTATATGATTTTCAGATTTTCCAGATGAATAATTATCTATACTGATAATTTTATAATTAAATTGCTTAACTAAGTTTTCAATAAGATTAGATCCTATAAATCCTGCTCCGCCGGTAACAACAATTATATTTTTCATTAATTTGGTTAATGAGGATTTAAAGCCTGGCAACGACCTACTCTTCCGTGCCTTAAGACAAAGTACCATTGGCGCTAAAGGGCTTAACTGCCGAGTTCGGAATGGGATCGGGTGTTACTCCTTTGCAATAATCACCAGGCCATGAGGATATACAATTTATAACGGGTGTTGTAAATAATTTATGTGAAAAATATATCGTTTACCTATCTTCTATTTTGCCTTGGATTGTTAACTCTGCTTATAGCTAGTAATGATAATTTTTTATCAATTCTTCCGATTTATCATGGAAGTAAATTTCAAGATTTAAGATATATTTTTGAATATGGCGATTGCCTAAATAAAATTTCTTATAATAATTGCACCTTTTACGAAAATCACCCGTTTGTATATCCTCGAATTTGGTTATTAATTAGCAAGTATATAAACTTATTTTACGGAACTATTTTTTACTTATTATTAGTATTTTTATATCTTATTATTTCAATAATAACATTTAAAGATACTAATAAAAAATATATCTATCATTTTTTATTCTTTTTCTCTCCAGCTTCTGTTTTATTAATAATTAGAGCAAACAACGATATAATAATATTTATATTAACATATCTACTCATCTTGCTCTTAAAAAATAATAAATTTAGAATCATAAGCTTTCTATTATTTTTACTCTCGTATTTATTAAAAATTTATTCCATATTTTTGATTTTAATTTTTTTTCTTAAAAAGAAAGACTTTAACATTAAGAACTATTTCTTATTCTTAATTTTTATTATTATATCTTATTTTTTTATTAACGAAATTTTAGAAATTAATAAAATATACAACAAATCTAAGCTAGTTATCTCCTACAGTTCTGGAATAGTATTTGATTTATTCAATTATCTTAATTTTAAATTCAAAATCAATGCTGAATTATTTTCAAGAATCTCTTTGTTAATAATAACTGCATTAAGCTTTTCTAAGTTAAATAAAATAAATTATAATATTTCTAAAAAAAACTATTTATTATTTATTTCTGGATCAATATTACTTGTAAGTAATTTTTTTTTAAGCAGAACTTTTGACTATAAACTAATCTTTATTTTACTTATTATTCCGGCAATATTTGAGATTAAAAAAAAAGAAAATTCTCATTTAATTAATATTATTATTTTCTGTATTTTTTTAATCATATGGTTTGAGGCTATCATATTTTATTATTCGAACTACATAAACTACGATGTAAACAAATTTATATATTTAGAAGAAAAAAATATTAAAATTATTTTTCTTGGATTTTTTATAGTAATAAAGAATATTTTTCAATGGATAATAAATATTTTTTTGATTTTTTTTTGTAAACACATAATGTTTAAAAACTTCTACAAATAAACATTTACTTTACGAACTATTAACAAAAAATTTTATATATTTTTATCAGTTAATAAATATAAATAGAATATATTTATTAAAATCTTTGCCTATAAATTATTGTTATGAAACTTCTAAAATATTTTAATTTTGATCTAAAAAATTATTTTTTTATTATTTTATTATTAATAGGAATAAAAATAGTTTTTTATGAAAAAAATTTTATAACATATGATGAACTTTACTCATTAATAAATTATACAAATTATTACACCTTATTACTTAAAGACAATTTAAATAATCATATAATTAATTCATTTTTTGGAATAATTATTGGGAATTTTTCATATAAAATTGATTATTTAAGATTTACATCATTTTTAATTTTTTTGTCTGGAGTCTTTTTAATAAACAAAAGGTTCAAATCGAGACTTACAATAGTTTTAGTGCTTTTGTTTTTTATATTAGGAAACAATTTTTTTGTTTATTCATTTTTATACAGAGGTTACCCCTACTATTTTTTTTTATTTTCTCTAGTGTTTTATTTTCTTTATCAAAAAAAACTTACAGAATTAAAAAAAAAAATAATTTTAATTATTTCAGCTTTTCTAACAGTATTAGCTCCATCAAATATCTTATTAATTTTTCCATTAATTTTTTATTTTAGAGAAAAATTTAATAAAAAAAATATTTTTATTTATTATGTATTTTTAACTTCATTATTAATATTTCCTAATATTTTTATCACAGGAATTTACTCTTTAAGAAAAAATATTAATTTTGAAAATATAAACTATTTATATTTTTACAATCTAGATAATCTAATTAATATTACTTTAAATGGATTGAGAGATTACTACAATCTAATATTTAATTTTTATGAAAAAGTTAACTTTATAAATAAAATTGAAATATTTATAAGAGACGACAAAATTATACTTTACTCATATCTATTTTTTTTTTGTTGTATATTTATTAAAATATATAAAAAATACAAAATTGATAATTTTGATAAAATATTTATAGCGCATATTGTTCTTATAATAATTCTATCAAACGCTCCGGTTGCCAGAGTATATTACCCATTTTATGTATTTTATTTTATTTATATTGATAAGAATCTCAATAATTATGAAACGAAAATTAAAATTAATAAAAAAATTATTAATTTATTACTAGTTATATCGTTATTTCTTTGTACTACACTAAACTTAGATAAAAAATTAAATTCTAACTACGATATAAGTATTCACTATTCAAAAGTTAAAATAAAATTCTTAAAATATGAATCTATTCTCAAAAATAATTGTAATATGGAAAATAATTTACCAAATTATCCACTAGGTATTGATATATATTATTATAATTATTTAATAACGTGTAATAAAAAATTAGATATTTTTCTTATAAAAAGAATTCAAAAAAATTATTATAAATAAAATATTTAAAAAATGAAAAAATTGCTGAAAATATGGTATTCTACAATTAGATTATAACTTTAAAATATTTTTATATAATATAGAGTGCACAAACTCAAATCGCGGGGTGGAGCAGTCTGGTAGCTCGTCAGGCTCATAACCTGAAGGTCCTTGGTTCAAATCCAAGCCCCGCAACCAATTAAATTTTGGAATATGATCTTAAATAACTAATTAAAATATGATTAATTTTTTTTTTAGGTTTCCAACCTAACCTTAAAATTTTTCTTATATTACCCACATGTATTGTTGCCGTTCTATTATTTTTTTTTATAGAAAAATTTTTTTTAAAAAATTTTGAGAAAAAAATAGGGATTTTTATAAGACTTGTAGCGCTTCCGGAGGCTATATTAAAAATTCCGGTTGATTTATTTTTATATAATACTCGTATAGCTGACACTATATCGCTCAGACTTAAAAAGTCTCTTTCATGATTAATATTGATCAATTCTATTTTGTTCTGTGAGGTAAATTTTTTATATAAACTAGGAACAAAAAAAAGATCATCCTGGGTATGATGTATAAAACTAAAAATTCTTCCTATGCAAAACTTTATTTTAAATAATTTTTTTTTGATATACTTCTCTGCCTTTAATTTAGTTTTGCCATACTTACTAATAGGTTGCAATTTTGAATCTTCTTTTATTCTTTTATTTGAAAAACTGTAAACGTGAGAGGTAGAAGAAAAAAAGAACCAATCTGTAGAATTTCTTTGTACTATTTCATCAACAAGTATTTTTGTTCCTGTATAATTTACTTTTAATGCATCATTATAAAACTTTTCAACTTTAGAAGTTGGGACAATTGCAGCTAAATGAAATATCGCATCGAATTTCATGTTTTTTAACCATAATTGAACATCTTTTTTTTTTCTTATATCTCCGGAAAACTTATAAATTTTAAATTTTTTATTTTTTTTAAATTTTTTAATTAATTCTTTTCCTAACACACCAGTGTGTCCGGTGACTCCGATAATTTTAAAGTTCATCAATCTTTAAAAGATGTAATGCCAAATATCTTGCTAAAGAAGATTTTATTTTTTTTGTATGCAAACCAATAAAAAAACCGAGATCCTCTATAAATTGAGCATTAATAAATTTTTGTTTTTTTTTATTTAATTTAAACAATTCTATTGCAGGCTGATTAATGAAATTCCCGCTTATAATAGGTCTTGTCTCCACTCCCATTTTATTAAGATAATTTAAATATTTAATTTTTTTATTTTTATATTTATAATTCAATAATATTGGCAACCCAAACCAACTGGGTTTGATATTTTTATCGGATTGCAAAAATTGTATCTGGTTCGAATATTTTTTTAACTTGTAAACTTCTTTTATAATTTTATTTCTATTATATTCTCTGTTCATTTTAAAAATATCTTTTCTTTTAAATTGACTAGCGGCTAATGCAGCCTGAACATCTGTAGGTTTTAAATTATAACCTGTATTAATAAATATAAATCTAGGGTCTAAATTTGGATATTTTTTTGTTGTTTTTTTTTGAGTTGCCGGATGTCTTGACCAGCCATGAGCTCTCAAAGCATGCAATATTTCGTAATCCTCAGAACTTTTGCAAATAATCATACCCCCTTCTCCCGAGGTAATTTGATGAGAATAATAAAATGAAAATGTCCCTACGTCTCCAAAAGAACCTAATAATTTTTCACTATATCTGCTCCCGAATGACTCGCATGTATCTTCAATAATTATAAGATTATTTTTTTTGGCTATATTAATAACTTCCTGCATGTTCGCTGATAAACCTAAAACATGTACGCAGAATATTGCTCTTGTTTTATTTGTAATAGATTTCTTAAGTTTTGGGATATCAATGTTAAAATTATTTTTATCAACATCCACAAATACCGGTTTAAGACCATGCTGCACTATTGGCCACAATGAAGTAGACCAACAGATTGCTGGAATTATGACTTCATCGCCAGGTAACAATCTTTTTTTTCTTTGAGGGTTACAAATTAAAGAAAGAGCTAATAAATTAGCTGAAGATCCGGAATTTACCATTAATGCAAATCTCACTCCTAAATATTGAGCAAACTTTTTCTCAAAATCAGAAGTAATTTTAGACATAGTAATTTGTCTACTTACTAAAACCTTTTTAGCTGCAGAAATATCTGCGTTAGAGAAAGCGTCAGATAACAAAGGATATTTATAATTTTTTATTCTTGAAAAAACCATTTTTAATTTTTAACCACCTATTTATTTTCTATAACGTTTTTTGTAATAAAAAAATTGTAAACATAATTCTTATCATTTTTAGCTTTAAATCTAAAGTCAGTCCCTACTGAACAGTCTCTATTATTTCTCTTTTTTTTAATCTGATTGGCAACATTAAAATTTTTATTAATTTCATTTACGTTGTTATTAAAATAATCCCAGAAATAAATTTTATCAAAGTTTTCTAAATCATAACTATGATTATGTACAATCAAAATACTATCATTTTTATTCTTTATTTCCTTTGGACTAATTAAAGAAATTTCAACATTCCAATCCTGTATTGGTACAATAATATCATTTTTATAACTTAAATCTTTAAATAAAATAGCGTTTTGCAAATCCCAAGTGGCATTAAATATATCCATGCCGTTTACATAGCAGGGTCCAAAAAAAAGTATCAATTTTTTACTGGAAGAAGAGAAACTACTTTTTGAATGAAATGATAAGAAATTATTAACAATCTTTTCTTGTAAAGTTGATGATTTTTCCCAATTTCTAATTTCAAAATAAAAGAATGCACAGGAAATAAAGAATAAAAAAAAAGAAAAATACAAACTTATTTTTTTTTTAACAATTGTAATAAAAAATATTAAAAAAAATAATAATAAAAGAGACGGGAAGAACATGGTTCTAGAAAAAATACCTTTTCCCCAATAACCATAAGTTCCAACTACGTGCACAACTACATTAAGTAAAAAGGCAAAACATAAACAAATAAAAATTGTTAACTTAAATCTTTTATTTTTCTCTTTAAAAAATTCTTTAGAAAGAAACATAAGTATAAATGCTAACAATAATAATAAAGTAATTTTAATTTTAAAATTTATACTCTCAGGTATTAAAGAATATATAGACCAAAAAAATCTTACGATATTTTCTAAAGACAGAAATGCAATTTTAATAAAGTCAATATTGTGTGATGATCGTTGCTTATCAAATAAAAAAATGATTTGAATTAAAATACTATAAAATAAATATTTTTTAAAAACTTTATTATCAATCAAACCTCCGAAAAAAAATATTAAAGTTAACGGTAAATACGAAAAAAAATAAATTTCATAACTGTTAAAACAAAGAATTAAAAATAAAATTGCAAAAAATATTCTATTTTTAATTAAAAAAATTAAATGAATTAAAAAAAAAATTGTTGATATTTTAGTATGTATTATTGCAGTTATCCAAAATTGTCCGCCTATATTAAATGGGAAAAAATACCAAGATAAAATGAGGATTATAATATTAAGATATGTTTGATCATTATCTAAATATTTATAATTTTTTAATAATAATTTTTTAAATAAAAAAAATATCAAAAAAAAAATAATTACACTAAGTATTAGTGAAAAAGAATAAACAACTTCTTTAGAAAAAAAATGTAAAAAAATATAATAGGGAACGACAATGTGCCTTCTTATTTCGCCACCTTCTCCGTTCCAGACTCTTAGGGCCCAATCATGGAATTTCTGATCATTAATAGAAAAGAAAAGCCAGTCGTCATTATAAAATCCAAAATTATTTATAATTCTAAAATTAAAATAAATAAAAACAAAAGATAAAAATAGTAAAATATATTTATTTCTTAAAATAAAATTTCTCACTGCTTTAAAAAATTGATGATCTTAATATTTGAAATAAAAAATACAGACCAACTATTGTATTTAATTTTGACTTTCCGTGGACTCTTGATTTTTCTCTGCTTGGTATTTCAATAATATTAAGTTTTTTTTTAATACTTTTTATTAATATATCAATTTCGATACCAAAACCATTTTCGGAAGTTCCTATTTCAAAAAATTTATTTTTTTTAATTGCTTTAAGACTATATAAAATATCAGAGAATTTAGTTTTAAATACCTTGTTAAAAATTAAAGTTAAAAAATCGCAACCAGCTGAACGAACAAATCCTATGAACGAAGTATTAGAAGTAAGATCATAGCTACCTCCTTGTTTCCTGCTGCAAATGACTAAATCAGCATTATCTTGATAAATTTTATTATATAGTATTTTGATATCTTCATGATCATGAGACCCGTCAGAATCAAAAAAAATTATAAGATTATTTTTAACTAAATTTGCTCCAACTCTTTGGGCATCGCCTTTGCCTAATTTATTATCTAATACAAAATTTACATTATTTCTTTCACAAACTAATCTAGTATCGTCTTTTGAATGCCCATCCACAACAATAATATCATCAGAGTATTTTTTTAAAATTGGTAAGATAAATTCTAAATTTTTCGATTCTTGTTTTGCAGGAACTACAATGCTCAAATCTTTTAATTGTTGCATTAATTAATATTTTTTTTATTAGAAATTAATTTTTCCCACATTAATGTAGTTTTGATAATATCTTTTAGGGAGGTGTTACTCATCTTTCCAAGAGTTTTTTTAATTAAATTTGGATTGTTAACTATTGCAGCCATATCTCCTGCTCTTTTCTTCTTAAAAAGAATTTTAATATTTTTTCCTGATAACTCTGCAAATTTTTTTATTATTTGCAATACACTAAACCCGTAACCATATCCGCAATTTAGAATTAAGGATTTTCTCTTTTTGGATAGATATTTTAAAGTTGCAATGTGAATTTTTGAAATATCATTAACTGATATATAATCTCTAATACAAGTTCCATCAGCGGTAGGATAGTTTCTGCCATATACACTTACTTTAATGTTATTATTTCTTTTAATTACTAAAGATGACAAGTTTTTAAAAAGTTGATCATTTTTATTTATTAACCCTGTTCTTAATTTACTGTCTGCTCCGACAACATTGAAATATCTTAAAATTCCATAAGAAAATTTATATTTTTCTGAAAAATTCTTTAATATCAATTCTGATAATAATTTTGTCTTTCCATAGTAACTAACTGGATTGCAAAATGTTTCTTCGGTTACGCTTATTTTCTTAAGATTACCATAAACAGCGCAAGTAGAAGAAAGCACAAAATTTTTTAAATTATTATTTACGGCGGCTCTAAGCAAAGTTTCGGTTCCTTCAACATTATTTTTATAGTATTTAAGAGGTTTGGACTGAGATTCCTCAACGCTTAAACTTGCCGCAAGATGAATAACATCTGTGATCTTATTTTTTTTTAAAATATTATTTACAAAATTAAAGTCTAAAATATCTCCATAGTAAAAATGTGCTTTTTTATTTAATAATTTTTTGTGACCTGTAGAAAGATTGTCTAGAACAAATACTTCAAATCCTAAATCTGTCAAATCATAAGAGATTTTACTGCCTATGTACCCTGCCCCACCTGTAACTAATATTTTTTTTATCATAATAAATTAAAAAAACGATCTATTAATTTTTTAAAAGTTGTTATTTTTTTTTAATATTTTTTATATTTAAAATATACCAATCAATTGTTTTTTTTAAGCCGTCTTCCAAATTATAAATGGGTTTCCAACCAAGATTTTTTATTTTAGATATATCTAAAATTTTTCTTGGTGTGCCATCGGGACGTGAACTATCAAAAATAATTTTTCCTTTATAACCAATTATATTTGAAATTAATTTTGCTAAAAATTTTATAGAAACTTCTTTTCCGCTTCCTATATTTATTAGTTCATGCCTTGAATAATTTTTTGTCAAAAATAATATTGCTTTTGCGACATCATCTACATACAAAAAATCTCTCAATGCATTGCCTGTTCCCCATAACTTTACTGTTTTTTTATCATTCAAATAACCATTAAATATTTTTTCAATAAGTGCTGGGACAACATGGCTATTTTCAGGATGAAAATTATCATTAATGCCGTAAATATTAGTTGGCATCACTGAAATAAAATTATGCTTATATTGTTTATTAAATGCCTCGATCATTTTTAATCCGGCTATCTTAGCAATAGCATAAAATTCATTAGTCTTTTCTAAAGAAGAAGTTAATAAATACTCTTCTTTTATTGGCTGTTTACAATTCCTTGGATAAATGCAGGAAGACCCCAAAAATACTAATTTATTAACTTTGTAATTATGAGAGGCAAATATAATATTATTTTGCATGACTGTATTTTCATAAATAAAGTCAGCTACATATGTTGAATTTGCATTAATGCCACCAACTTTTCCAGCGCAATTAATAACGTAATATGGTCTTTTTTTTTTAAAATAATAATCAACTTTTTTTTTATCGAATAAATTTAAATCTGATCTGCTAGGGTACAAAACATTAAAATCATTCATTGCTAAGCGAACTACTGCTGAACCCACCAATCCTGTGCCACCGAGTACTAATAATTTTTTTTTCATAAAATAAAGTATATTTTTTTAATAAACTTTAAAAAAAAACTCTCAAATCTTTTATCTAAATATACATTCTTTTTAATAACACGCGAAGATTTATCTGAGATTTCTTTATAATTACATTTAATTATATTTTGTAAATTATTTCTAAATTCATTATATTTAATATTTTCAGTAACTATTGTTAATTTTTTATTGGAATAATAAAATAAATTTAATCTATGTTTTTCATTTAAATAAGGAATTTTTATATAAAGATCATAATAATCTAAATTACAAAACTTATTTTCATTTAAAAAAAAATTATTATTTTTTTCTGTCTTTTCAATAACGCGAAAATAATCTAAAGAATTATAAGAAAGAACTTCCTCACTATATGAACTTTCATATATAAAAAAATTTATATTATATTCATACTTTTTATCAAAACTATAACTTTTATTTACAAATTCTTTTGCATCTTTTAATAATTCTTTAGCTAAAAATCTTTCTCTAATAAGATTGTTCTGAAAAAAAAAAAAATTCACTGAGAAAATCGTAAATAATGTAATATAAAAAATATTAGATAGAAATTTAGTACGCAATACTATAAATTTGTATAAGGAAACAACTAATAAAGAAAAAACAAAAGAAATAGAAACAAGAGCCCGGTTGTTATATTGAGTAAACTCCAAGCCAGTATTTGCCATGGAATGCATTAGCGCATTTAAAATAAATACTGAAATTATACTAAAAAAAAAAATACTTAAAAAATAATAATCTCTATTACTTTTCGTTTTTTTTTTATTATCAATACTCAAATAAAAAAAAATTACCATTAATAATAACTGCAATGATAAAATTAAATTAAAACTAACAAAAATATTATATAAAGATCTGGCAAATAGTTCTAACGAGTAAAAAAAAATATTTAGGGTTAATACTGAATTTATAATTATTAAATAAATAATTTTTTTATAATCTTGAAGGCCTAATTTTATTCTTGATAAATCTTGATTAAATAAATTAGGAAATATTTCTTTTTGCAAAATATAAATTAAAATTAATAATAAAAAAATTAAAATAATATTTATAAAAAATATCTTTTTTTTATTCTTAAAAAATAATGGAAAAAATAAAGAAATTCCTAGTAATGGCGTAGCGCTCTCATAGATTAAAAACATTATAACTAAAAAAAAATAGCTTAAAAATAAATCTAAAAAAAAGGATTTATAAATATATCTCTTTAAAAAAAGAAGAGATAATGCCCAAAAAATTAAAGAAACAATACCCATGCTTTGCATGCCTGGCGAATAAATAATTGTGTAAGAAAAAAAAGGAAAAATTAAAAAAGTTAAAAATAATTTTTTTATATATATGTCATCTAAAATAAAATCATAAATTCTGAAAACTATATAAATAAAAATAAAATAAAGAGATAATGAAAATAAAAAATAGACTTGAAAAATTGGAAATAATCTACTCAATAGAGCATGATAAAAACAAGACAAAGGTCTATTATTATTTACATGGCAAATTGTTTTAACAGCATCGAAGAAGTTTAAATCGGTTAAGCCTAGTATTGTGTAATCGTCTTGAATAAAATAACCAAAAACTAGAATTGGAAAATAACCTAATATTGAAAGAGCAAAAAAATAATTTGTTAAACTTAATGATTTTATAAAATTGATAATATTCTTCATTCTATTTTTCTAAAACGCCAAATCTATTAATTCTTATTAGAAGAAAAAGATAGACAGAGTTCGGTAAAATTAAAAATAATATTCTAAATAACAATGAAAAAGACAATAAAAAAATTAAAAATATTTTTTTTTTAATTAAAAAAAAATATAATCTAAATTCAGAGAAAATAGCTTGTATATTTTTTCTTCTTTTCATAGTCATAGTGTCAATTCTAGAGTTGACTAATGATATATCTAGATTTGCAATAGCATAACCTCTTATTTTTGCTAAAAACCAAAGAGCGTAATCTTCTTTATATTTAATGTTAGGGTAAGATCCTAATTTTATAATTTTATCTCTGTTAAACATAACGGTCATATGATTGATTGGATTCAAAAAAGAAAAATGAAATAAATTAGGGTTTTTTGGAACTTTTTTTATAAATTTTTTACCATTTATATTTTCGTTAATATTAGAACCTAAAATATCAACTTTATTTTTTTTAAAAAAATTTACCTGTTCAAAAAATCTATTTTTATGATTAATGTCATCTGCATCAGCTCTAGCTATTAATTTATATTTAGCTATTTTTAAACCATAATTTAGTATTCTAACGAGACCTGATTTATTCTTAAAAACAATATTAATAAAATTATTTTTTTTCTTTGCTTTTAATAAAAATAATCTCTTTTGCGAACTAATATTTCCATCTACGATAATAAGAAATTCTGACGGTAAAAGTGTACTATTAATTACGGAATTAACTGATTTTTTAAAAATATCGAATTCTATAGCCTCATGTACTGGCATTAAAACAGTAAATTCCATTAAAATAAATATCTTATTTTATTAAAACTTTTTTTAAGAGCATCAATAGAGTAATTTGTTTTATAATCTTCTAAAGCTATACTTTCAAATTTATTAATAAAAAAACTATTATTATATAAGCTCCTCATATTAAAAATAATCTGGTTTTTATTTTTGTTTATAATAGATCCTTTGAATTTATCTAAGCTGCCAACGTCATAAGATAAGAACATTTTAGATAAAGAGTTTCCTTCAATTAAGCTAAGTGGTGAAACTTCAGTAATCGATGTATTTATTAATAACCAAGATTCAGAAATTTCTCTATAAATATTAGTCTCACTCTCATTTATTATAGAGATATTTTTAACTCCAACTATATCAATTTTTTGTCTTAAGGTGTTTAAATAATTTGTATTATAATCTTTAAATACAATTCTAATCTCAATATCTAAATCAGAAGTTTTCTTTGCTATCTCTATAAGATCAAATTGATTTTTAATATGATTAATGTAACCAAGACATAATACTTTTTTTTTTTTTGACTCGATAATTATTTTTTTATAATTTTCAAATCTTGAAAAGTTATTATACTTAATCAACGTTTTATTTTCTCTCTTGAATAACAAAGTATCTAAATGTCTGTGATTTTTACTAGTTAAATCTAATGAAAAAAAAATCTCGCATTTTTTTATTAAATAACTCAATATGGGCAAATAAATTAACCAAAGAAAAAATCTAAAATAATATTTAATTTTTTTATTATAAGGAAATATTGATACTCCATGACTAATAACGGCTGTTTTAATAAAATTATTTTTTGATACATATAAAAAGATCTCCGAAATAACTGTTTGAAAAGATTCTACTATAATCAAATCGGGTTTGGATTCTTTAATTATAAATTCTGCTTTTCGTAAAAAATAAAATGGATTTAAAATAAAACTCAATAAATTCTTTAATTCAAAATTTATATCTTTACTAGAGTCATCAGAACTCACAGTGGTAACCACAAAACCTAATTCCTTAAATATAATCTCGTGCGTAGAAGATGCAAATCCAAGACCCGTAGCTCTTTTAGGGTTCCATTCTTTAGAAATTAGTAAAATTTTTTTCATTTAAATAAAAATTTAAGCATACCAAAGAAACCAAGATCTTTGATTAAATTAAAATAATTTTTATCTATCAAATAAAAACTTAAATTACTTTTTTTAATAATTTTTAAATCTGAATTAGAAAATTTTTTTGATCCTAACCCCATAATATTTTGATTATAAATAATTGTTTTTTTTTTTAGTAATGTAAATCTATAACCTTTTCTAAAATAATATGACAATGTTCCATAGTCTTCCGGAAATAGTTTTTTATAATTAAATTTCCTACATATATTTAAATTTAATAGCCAAGATGAATGAACTGTAGGATTATCGGTTATTAAATTTGCATCAGAAAATCCATCTAAATTTAGTAATTTATGATCATTGCTGTAAATTAAGTATTTTTTATTCTTTTTAAATTCATTGATCATAAATTTTGAGTGGAAATTTAACCACTGATCATCAATGTCTAATCTAAAAAGAAGTAAATTAGATACATATTTTAGTCCTAAATTTAAGGAGTACGATAGGTGTTTTGTAACGTAACTATTGAAATATTTTAATTTAATTTTTTTATTTAAATTTCTAAATAAAAAATCTTTTAAATTTACTCGATTAGTTTTGTTGTTAATAAAAATTAACTCTGTTGGTAAAATAATTTGTTTATTAATAGAGCTAACATATTTTTTATAATATTCTAGATTATTACTATTGCTTACTGTTAAAACTGAATATTTCATATTAAAATAGTTTTTGGAATGGCAAGCTTACTATCAATAATGTTTATTTTTTTTAGCCACTGATAAGGCATAAGCCAATTTCTAGTTTCTGATAAAAATATTGCCCACCAACAAAAAGTTGAATTAGAAGCTATACCGCCCATAGCATTATAAATAATACTAAATGCTTCTAAGTCACTACATTTATAATATTCAATATCGAGTTTCATTTTCTTTTTTAAAGTAATGGCATCTTCTTCTTCTTCTGAAATTATATAAATCTTTTTATCTTTAAAAACTTCAACAAATTTTAAATAATATTCATCAGTTAAAACTATGTGTACTTTGCTACTTTTAAAATCGCCTCTGCGTAAATGAATAACATAATAATCTTCATTTATTTTTTTTTCTAAGATATCTGATTTAAAGAAAGTTTTATCTTTCAAGAAATTTGCAAAAAAAATATCCTGCCAATATCCATCATAAAAATTTATTGGTAAAAACAAATTTTTCTTTATCAAAAATGTAATTAAATTTTCAGATAAGTAAGTGTGATTTATTCTTTTATTAAAAAAAGAAGGGACATAATTAACTAATGAAAACTCGTTATTTGCCAGTAAATTATTTAATTGAAATTTCCTAAAAGATTGCTCTTTATACCAAGAAATTTCTAAATTAATTTCTGCATGAAATTTATTTTTTAAAAATAGAGCAAAAGCGTATTGAAATAACTGGTTACCTAAGCCACCTTTAATTTTAATTGTCTTAAAATTTTTATTAACCATTGAATAAAGAGAACAAGCAAATATAGTTTAATAACAAAATTCAAATTATGCACAAAGTTTCCCCTAAATAAAGAAATTAAAAGGAAGATGACACTACAGTTTATAAATTCAACACAAATTTTAATATTTATAATCAAAATAAATAAAGAAATTATATAAATAATAAAAACAAAAAAATAACAAATAATCGTATCAATTCCTCTTGCAGAAAAAATAGGAAAATCTTTTTTATACAAAAAATTTATATTTAAGAAATCTAAGTAAAAAAAATCACGCAAAATAAATTTGATATTTTCTAAAAAAAAATTTTGGATGTTAATATTTTTCAAATTCTCAAAAGTAATTTCTGATCCTAATCTAACATCAAAACTATCTAAAAAAAAAGTAAGTATGTGTCTATTTTGAATAATGATTCTATAAAAAATAACTGAACATATAATAAAAAAAAAATAAAACCACTTAACTATATTTTTTTGATTAAAGTCTATATTTGCAAAATAATGCAAAATTACTAAAATAAAAATGCTATACCTTGATAAAGATAGAACATCATATAATAAAATTAATAAATAACTAAAGTAAGATAGTTTTTTATTGAATTTAAAATTAATAACAGAAGAAAAAATTAATATATTTAAATATGTTTTCCTATTATTAATCAACTCATACAATTCTTCTCTTAGGATAATTTTTGCTGAATAATAATAATTTATTATTAATATTAAATCTTTTAACAAAAAAAATATGCATAGAATACTAACAAAGGTAAATATAAATTTATAATCTTTAACAACAAATCTAGGATGAGTTAACTTATTATTTTTAAAACAACTATATAATATGAATAGGAAAATAAATAAAAAAGAAATAGAAAAAATTTCATAATATTTATAATTTTCATTTTGAATTTTTTTATACAAATAGAGTCTTTCACCAATAAATTTATAAATATTAGGTACATCACTTAGATATTTATTATGATAACTATCAATAACGTAACGAATAGAGTCGGAGGATATTTCATTAATTTGATAGTATTTTATTAAAATTGCTGGAGATAGAATGTAATAAAAAAATAATACTAGAAATAAAAAGTAAATTTTCTTTAAATTCATTATTTTTAATTTATAAATTAATCCAATAAAAATACTTAATTATTTACGAAATAAAATAACGCATTTTATAATTATCAATGACAATTCTAATAGCCGCCATATTTATATTAAGTTTTTTTTTATTCATTTATTATATCAAATTAAGCTCTAAATTTAAACTTGTTGATCAACCTAATGATTTAAGCGTTCATAAAAATATTATACCAACAGGGGCAGGTATCATTTTTTTAATAATTTTTTATTTTTTTTTAATTTTTTACAAATTTTTTATTCCTGTAGATCTTTTTTTTTTACAAAAAAACCTATTTATTTTAATAGCGTCTTTAACTTTTTTAAGTCTGATATCTTTTTATGATGACGTATATAATATACACCCACTAATTAGATTATTTTTTCAAGTTACAACAATCTTTTTTTGCACATCGTTATTCGATTTAGAATTAGTAGGCCTCCCAATTAAAATCTCAATATTTTTAATTATATATTTCTGGGTTTATACAATTAATATAATAAATTTTACTGACGGGGTTGATGGTTTTTTAACAATTAATGCTCTAACTTTTTTCTCTTGTATTTTTCTATATTTCAATTTTTTAGATAATATAAATTTTATTTATTATACATCGTTAATAATGATTCCAGTTCTTCTAGCCTATCTTTTCTTTAACAAACCTAATGCTAAAATTTTTATGGGTGACGCAGGAAGTATTTTTATTGGTTTTTTAATAGGATTTATATCAATTCAGACAATTATTCTTGGAAGATTTGATATTGTTGTTTCGTTATTGGCCTACACTTACATTGATTGTTCTCTCACTATTATAAAGAAAGTTTTTAAAAAACAATATCCGTGGGCTCGATTATTTGATTACTTTTTTTTAATTCCAATTAAAAATAAATTTTCACATAAAAAAGTTTTTTTTGCTAATTGCATATATAATTTGTGTATTATCACTGTAACATTAGTACAAATATTTTTTAATATTAAATATCTTTATTTACTATCGCTGTTACTTGCGGTGTTGCTCTTGCTTTACTTTAATTCTTTCTCAAAGTCTCAAGATCAAAGCTAACCATTTCTCTTATCATTTGCTTAAAGGGAATTTTTGGTTTCCAATTTAATAATTTTTTAGCTTTTGAATAGTCTCCTTTTAAATCATCAACTTCATTAGGTCTAAAATAATTTTTATCTATTCGAACTAAAATTTTTCCTGTTTTCTTATCAATGCCAACTTCTTTATCTTTTTTTCCTTTCCAAATAATTTGAACTCCTACGCACTTAAAAGCTTCTTCTGTAAAAGTTCTAACGGAATAACTTTTTCCAGTTGCAAGAACAAAATCGTCTGGCTTTTTATGCTGTAAAATTTTCCACATTCCCTCTACATAATCTCTTGCATCTCCCCAGTCTCTTTCTGCGTTTAAATTACCTAAATATAAAATTTTTTGTTGTCCATAAAAAATTTTTGCAACTGCCATGGTAATTTTTTTACTTACAAATGTTTCTCCTCTAAAAGGTCCTTCGTGATTAAATAGTATGCCGTTAGATGCAAACATATTGTAAGCTGTTCTATAATTCCTAACAATCCAGTAACCAAATAACTTTGATGTTCCATAAGGGCTAACTGGCTGAAATAAAGTTTTTTCACTTTGAGGTGATTTACTCATACCAAACATTTCAGAAGTAGAGGCCTGGTAGAATTTAGTCTTAGTTTGCAAATTGTTTATTCTTATAGCCTCTAAAATTCTTAGGACACCTGCTGCATCAGAATTTTGTGTGTATTCTGGTGTTTCAAAACTTACTTTAACATGTGATTGAGCTCCTAAATTATAAATCTCATCAGGTCTAATTTCTTTTATATGATTAAAAACATTTAAAGAGTCAGTTAAATCTCCATAATGTAGAAAAAATATTTTTTTAGGAGAGTAAGTGTTGTAAAGATCATCAATTCTTGCTGTATTAAAACTTGAAGAACGTCTTTTAATTCCATGAACAATATAACCTTTCTTGATCAACAATCTTGCTAATAATGATCCATCCTGTCCTGTAACACCAAATATTAAGGCAATTTTTTTTTTCATTTATAATTCCTATCTAATTTATATATTAATTATTTACTTGGTTTTGACTAAGGTTATTTTTCCATCATGAATTTTATAAATTTTAGAGCAAAAACGTAAATTATCAATTTTATGAGATATTATAATCACAGTTTTATCAATATTTTTTAAACAGTTAATAACCGAATCTTCAGCATTTCTATCTAAAGAACTTGTTATTTCATCGCATATCAAAATTTTTCTATTAAAGTATAACGCTCTAGCTATTCCAATCCTTTGCTTCTGACCTCCAGAAAGTTTTGCCCCACCTTCTCCAACAATAGTATTTAGACCTTTTGGAAGTTTTTTTAAAAATTTATCAAACCCAATTAAATGATTAATTTTTTTTATTTTTAAATAATGATTAGTGTCTTTTGGTTCATCAAAACAAATATTATTTTCAATTGTATCATTCATTAAAAAAGTTGATTGATAAATGTAACCTATATTTGATTGCCAACTTCTAATGTTATTTTTAATAGATTTACCATCAGTAAGTATTAATCCTTTGTTTGGCTCAAGCAATCCTGATAATAAATTTACAAAAGTAGTTTTTCCAGCTCCATTGTCTCCGATAACCCCTATTTTTTCTCCAGATTTAATAATTAGATTTAAATTATTAAAAATTTTTTTTTTCTTTTCTCCTGTAAAAAATGAGAATTTCACATTTTTAAAGATCAAATTTTTTTCGAATTTTAAATGGTAGTTATTTTTTTCTAAAGACTGATTGTCTAATTTAATATAATCGTGATAAAGAATTTTTAAGACAGGAAAAGAGAAGCGATGAACTTCTATAGAATTTAAAATACGATTTACTGAAGGAAGAAGTCGCAAAAATGCCACAAAATACAAACCAAGCATAGGTATGACACTTAAAAAAGAATCTTTATCCGTTTTATCCAAATTTAATATTATTAATAAAACAATTCCTAAGGCCCCAACAACTTCTAAATACACTCTAGGAAAAGCGTAAAGAAGACTATATTTCAATGTAAGAGAATTTACTTTTTGATTATCATTATTAAAATCATTAATAAATAATTTTTCTTTATTTAATAATTTTAATTCTTTAAAACCAGAAAAACTTTCTTGGACTGTCCTAATTCTTGATTGCTCGTAATCTTGGATTTTTAATGTCCAGTTTTTTGAAAGATGTCTTGTATAATACAAATAAATAACTGAAAAAAAAATAATAAATGCTATTGAAAAAATACTTATTAACGAAGATTGATAAATAACAATTGCGCACAATCCTGCAAATACTAGAGTTTCTGAAAAAAGAGTTGTAAGATTGGCAATAAGAGTTCGGACAATTGAAGTATTGCTGATAACATTTCTTATCAAAAGCGAACTCTCTGAATTAATAAAAATTCTATAGTTGCTATTAAGATATCTTGTAAATAAATTTCTTGTTAAATTATTATGTATACTAAAAGAATATCGTAAAAAAAAATAGGAGTTGGCAAAATAAAAGATATTTTTTATTAAAAAAAAAATAACAAGTAGTAATAAAATTATTCTAAAAATATCAGGTTTTTCTATAAAGCCAAAACTATTAAAGTATCCTATAATTTGACTTTGATTTTGTTCTTGAAAAATTATTTTAAAAAAAAAAGGAACTGAAGAAACAAATAAATATTCTAGTATAGTGCTTATCAAAAGTAATAAAAGAACAAAAATTAAATTTTTGAACTTAGTAAATTTTATTAAAAAAAAAAAATATTTCATAAAAAAACTATAATTAATAATTATTTAAATTAAACAAAAAACATATGAAAATAATTACATAATTATTTTTAGATAACTTTTTTTAAAAGTAATTGGTATTCATTTAGAATAATTTTATATTTATTATTATGTTTAACAATAACCCTTATAAGAGATCCTTTTCCTGGAATAAAATTAAATTTTTTTTGAAAAATAAAAGCTTTATTACTTTTTTTTACACCCCATATCTTTTTTGCTATTTTAATGTTTACTGGTGTATCGTCTATTAATATCATTCCACCTTTCTTAATGAGTTTATCGGCCCAAAAAAATTCATTTAAACAATGGGTCATTGAAGGGTAAAAATTATCAAAATCAATATCCCAAGAGTCCAAATATATTAAATCACAATTTATATTTTTGTGAGTTAAACTCTTTAAAAATTTTACTGAATCCATATTATAAAATGTAGTTTTTTCTGATGCAGTTTTTTTTAATTCAAAAGCCGGTAAAAATCTTAAGTCGCATGTTAATAATTTTCCATTAAAAGAATTTACAAAACTGTCAAACAGTATTGAGGATTTGATGCCCCAGGCACTTGATCCTGTTTCAACTATAGTTGAATTTTTTCCTAAGGATTTTAAAGCTTTATAAAAAGTTTTGATTAAAATTAAATAAAGTGATTTATATCTTTGGTCTTTATCTTTAAAGTGCTCATATATAATATTATCAACATTATCTAACCTAATTCTCTTAGTATTAAAATTTATTTTTTTCTCAGTCAAAAAAAAATAGATATCAGTAAAATTAAAATATATTAAAAATTTAACTGTACGTTTAAATGTAGTTATAAGTTTGTTAAAAAATTTCATTAGTTGAGTTTGTCTAATATTTTATAAAAAATATTGTTAAATATTATAATAGCTTTAAATTTATTTAAGAGTTTAAGTACCAGTTACTGAGAAAAAAGTAATCTAAATTTTATCAAATAAATCCTTTTTAATCACCTACGGCCCATGCGTGAAAAGATAATGTTTTATATAAAAAACAATTAAATATATTGGCAAATTTTTTTTTATCTTTTTGAAAAACGGTTCTATTAAACCAATATTCAATTTTGACACTATGTTTGTATTTCTCCATTACAAATTGGGCATAAGTTTCTATTTCAGAATGATTTGATAGGGAATCGTACTTAATATTTTCTATAATAGCTCTGTGCCATATCTGACCATATTTTTTTTCCAAATAAAGTAACATTTCTAAAAGATATTCTTTGTTATAAATGACATGATGGCTGGTAAAGGATATATTTGTGACCTCTTTTAAATCCAATAAATTTTTTGCCGAAACAAAGTATGGCAAATGATAGCTATTAGCTGCATTAAAAACAGTTTTATTATTTTTTTCAAATTTTTGTTTTTTACAAAACACAGTATCAGAATCAATAGATAATTTAAATTTTTCATTACCCAAGCTTATTACTGCCTGATAGTTTAATAACTGCTGAAATAGCCAACTAGAGCGATCAATTTTATTAAAAAAATATTTAATACCTAAGCTATTTTTTTTTAACAAAAAATTTTCTTCTACATGAATGCATTCAAATTTTTTTTCTATTCTTTCCAGTTCGGCATTCTTCTCTCCTATGATAAATATATTGCTTATTTTATGTAAAATATTTTTTTTAATACCTAATAAACAATTTTCTAATTTATTAATATCTTTTGTAGCTACAGTTATAATTACATCTAATGCGATAGAACTTTTTTTTAAAGGGAAAAAAATTTCTAAAATAAAATTTATATATCCTGATAGTTTAAGATAAAGAATGTATAAATAACCATACTTGGGATAAATTCTAATTTCTAAATATCTATTGTATATCCAATAAATAAATTTTTTAATCATTTTAAAAAATTTTTTTATATTAATTTTGGATGAATAGGAAAAGTATCGGATGAATATTTCTTTCCACCTCTTATTCCATCTACAAAGACTAATGCTTTTGATTTTTTTAGTGCCTTTAAAGCATGCGCATGTCTTTGCTTATGAATAGCCATTGAAAGCTCTGTTAAAATTTCTTTTTTAACTTTTCCAATTAATTTACCCTTTTTGTTAACTTTTTGAGATATTAGTAAAATTTTTCCTTCTAATACTACTGTATACTGGCAGCTTTTTTTATGAAAATGATTACCTCTTACAGAGTTTTTATTAAAAGTTACAATGCTACAGTGATCTTTGGGGCTTGATACAAATATATCGATAATTTTTCCTCTATAATCTTGATAACTAACATTTAATTTTTTTTTCATTTTATTTTTTTTAACGCTTTTGGAATTGACATATATGAATTCTCATTGTTTTTAAATAATTTATTAATTAGATGATTGGTTATATTCCATGGTAGAATAATTGCTTTTTCAATTTTTTTAATTCTTTTTTCGCTAATAATCTTTATTGCTGAGCCCGGAGTATATTTTCCAATTTTATGTCTTGAGTTTTCAAGAATAAACTTGATATTTTTATAATTAAAATTACAACAATTAAAAAGAGTGTTGCCTTTCGTTGCAGCACCGATTCCATAAACATTATAACCATCCTTAATAGACGAACCTACAAATTTTTTAATTTCAACTATCACTGCTGATACTTTTTTTTTAAAAATTCTAAAATTTCTCAAATTTATTGATGTATTGTTAAATTTATTTACAATGTTTTTATTCTTTATTTCTGCTTTATATGCAAAAAGTCTTAAGGAGCCTGCCATATACTTTATTTTAACAATTTTTTTTATATAAAAACTTTTTAAATTTAATATTTTATTTATTGATTTTGCTGAATAGTAATGTCTGTGTTCATGATAGATAGTATCAAATCCAACTTTTTCTATAAGAGATTCTAAATCTGGAACCTCTAAAATTAATACACCCTTAGGCTTAAGAACGTTATTGACTGCATCTAAAAAGTCAAAATTGTCATCTACATGATTAAAAACATTTGCTGCATAAAACACATCAGCTTTTCCATATTTTAAAGATATAAGTTGGCTGGTATCACTATTAAAAAATTTATTTTCAATTCGTATTCCGTTTTTTCTAGCTAATGCACATATATTTTTAGATGGATCTATACCTAAAATTTTGCAATTAGTATTTTTTTTTATTTCCTTAAGAAAAGTTCCATCATTACAACCAGCTTCGATAACAAATGAATCTTTTTTAATTTTAAAATTATTACAAATTTTTCTAGCAATATACTTAAAATGTTTTTGAGAAACTGGGGAATTACTAGAAGTATAAGAATAATTATGCTTTTGATATCTCTCATATGAGCTTACTGGATAAATTGCAGTGAGGTGAGAACACCTACAGTAGCCTACTTTTAAAATAGTTCTTTTTAAATTAAGTGCTAAATTTTTATTATTTAAAAAAGTATCAGCACAAGGATGCCGACCTAGATCTAAAAAGTCTAAAAAGGAACTTTTACAAATTAAACATTTTTTTTTCATGCAGATAATCTTTTATAAATTTACTTAATACCGATCTAGAAGATTTTGTTGAATGTATTGAATTTTTAGAATTACTAACTTTGCTCACATTATAATTTTTAGATAAAAATTCTACTCTAAAAATTCTACCATAAATCCTATTATAATAATTATTAAAAATATCAATAATGTCTGACATTTTTATTATATTTTTGTTACCGTAATTTTTTATAAAGCTAATATTTTTTTTTGAGTATAAAAATAAAACTTTAACAAATTCATAAGCATCGCTATACCCACGCTTGTCATTTCCAGAACCTTGAAAAACGAAATTGGCTTTTCCTTCATTAAACATTTTTCTAACTAGTATATTATGAAAATGATCCGAAAAATAGTTATGGGAGTTTATAATATTAAATGGTCTCCATATTTGAAAGTAATCAAAATTTTTTTTATTATCTTTTATCAATCTTTCGCATTTATTTTTTACATTTTTTATTAAATGGTCTTTTTTGTAAAAGACACTTGATGAAGATAAATACACTAATTTTTTAAAATTTAAATTATTAATGACATTTTCTAACCATTTATATTCCTGTTCAACAATTTTTGTTTTATAATTTTTTTTTATAAAATAAGGACTTGAGAAAAAAAATATTGTATCTATTTCCTTATAAGGAAAATTAGTTAAAGTTTTATTTAAATCCCAAGAAAGTATTTTCTTAATTTTGTTCTCATTTTTAGAATAAAAAATAAATTTCTTTTTTTTATTTAGTAATTTATATAACGATGATCCTATTGCTCCGTTAGACCCAAAAACTATATTAATCATAAATTTAATCTCTATAAATCTTATTAATGTTATAAATATATCTTACAGAATAAATTAGAATTAATTTTAATGCTTCAAATAACAATCTTAGATTATTTATCTTCTTGGCTTTGACTTTATCATAATGATCATATGTTAAATGCACAAATCCAAGTTTCTTTAAAACTTCAATTTGCATATCACTTAACACACCTTTCAAATTTGATCTAAAATATAAAACTGCTCTTTGTTTTACATTACCAGATAAAAGCCTATTGATAGTTAATAAATCTTGCTCAGAAAATAATGATACAAAATAACTTTTATGAACTGAAAAAATGGCCTTACCTAATAAATGAGAAATCCATTCGCCTTTTTTATATTTTTTTTTAATAAATTGTTCAAGTCTATCTTCTAGAAGAAAAAAATCTTTTTTTGAAATTGAATTAAATTGGCAGGTACCAGATAAATAATATTTGGGAAGCTTTTTAAAAATAAATAAAATTGTATCAAAATATTTTTTGTTAAATTCAAAAAGAGTCCCAAAAACATTACTTTTGCTGTTTTCGAAAAATTCAATTTTATTTAATATTATAGAGTCGGCATCCCATTCAATTAATTTGTTGCCAATATTTTTTTTAAAAAAAAAAAAAATATAAGAAATTTTAAGCGCCTGTTGATAATACCAACTAATTCTCCAATTATTTTCTCTTATAAAAGATTTATTGCTGCAATAATTGTTAAATATCTTTTTAAAATCTTGTAATTCAATAAAAAAACTTTCTTTAATAATTTTAATTTCTGGATATTGAGATAATTTACTAAAGGAATTTAACTCTTTATCTTTGCAGATTATTGTTAAAGAAAAATCGGCATAAAATTTTTTAAGATTTAAATAATTCTTTTCTATTACAGGAATATTCTTTTTTAAGGAAACCTGAAAAAAAAATAGTTTGTTATTTAACACGGTAATATTAATTATTTAAATGAACAATATTAATATATAATAAATTTAACTAATCAAATAATGTCTCAAAATATTAAAATATTTATTATTAATCTTAAAAATGAATTACATAGAAGAGAACATATTGTAAATGAATTAAAAAAATTAAATCTTAGATTTGAGATTTATTTTGCAAAAAAAGGCAGCGAACTATCAGCTAAAGAAATCGCTCTTTATTCAAAAAAAGAAGCTTTTAAAAATGAAAATAGAGATTTATCATTAGACGAAATATCATGCGCCCTATCTCATATAAAAATATACAAAAAAATTCTTAAGTCTAAATATAAACTATCTTTAATTCTAGAGGATGATGTTGTTATTAATAAGAATTTATTAAATATATTTAAAAACTTAAATAAATTTCCAAAAAATTGGGAATTAATAAATTTTTATACCAATGCTAGAAAAGAAAATATTTGTAGAAAAATTTACTCAAATTATCAATGTGTTAAATTTAAAGAGAGAGCAAATAGAACATGTTCATATTTGATAAAATTAAAAACTGCTAAAAAATTACTAAGATTTGCCTTACCAATACGTTTTCCAGCTGATGGGTTAACTGGAAGAAACGACCTCACAAATATCCATTCATATGGGTTAAAACCTAATATAATTAAAATCAAAAATTTTCCAACAACTATAAAAAATAGAAATTCTTTATTAGGAAAATATAAATTAATATCATGGATAAGAAAAATATTTTAATATCTATTAGATTATAATGCATATCGTCTTAACCCAGATAGGAAATAAAAAATGTCCTTATTTAATTCAATGTATTAAACAACTTTTATTTTTCGGTAATGATAAAATTATTTTAATTTCTAATAAATTTCATGAAAATCTTCTTAAAAATCATAAACTTTTAAAAAAAATAATTTTTGTAGATGAAAATAAAGTTATAAAAAAAAAAAAAAAATTTATTTTTATTATAAATAAAATCTACTAATAATTTTATTTCTTTATAAGATTGAAAATAAATTATATTTGGTACACACCAGTGATGATTTGCAATATTAAATAAAATTTTGAA
>Ga0172372_10002320_pt1 | contig 29057 bp, 20 predicted proteins | sample LakKiv5m_2_FD_114544 | JGI IMG/M metagenome (GOLD analysis project Ga0172372, IMG submission 114544) | Freshwater microbial communities from Kabuno Bay, South-Kivu, Congo - kab_092012_9.5m | ecosystem: Environmental > Aquatic > Freshwater > Lake | place: Democratic Republic of the Congo...
GCGCTGGTGGCCAGCGCGGCGGGCACCTTCCAGTACATGGCCGCCGCCTGCGAGACGCTGGAAGAAGCGATCACGCCCTCGCGCGGGCCCTACCTGACGATGAGCGTGCACGAGCCCATGGGCGTGGTGGCCGCGATCACGCCCTGGAACTCGCCGATCGCGAGCGAGGCGCAGAAGCTCGCCCCGGCACTGGCCGCGGGCAACGCCGTGGTGCTGAAGCCGGCCGAGGTGACGCCGCTGCTGGCGCTGGAACTCGCGCGCCTGTGCGACGAGGCGGGGCTGCCGAAGGGCCTGCTGAGCGTGTTGCCCGGCAAGGGCTCCGTGATCGGCGACGCGATCACGCGCCACCCTCTGGTGCGGCGCGTGGCCTTCACGGGCGGCACGGCCACGGGGCGCCACATCGCCCGCATCGCGGCCGAGAAGATGATGCCGGTGTCGCTGGAGCTCGGCGGCAAGTCGCCGACGATGGTGCTGGACGATGCTGACCTGGACCATGCGGTGGCCGGGGTGCTGTACGGGATCTTCAGCTCCTCGGGCGAGAGCTGCATCGCCGGCTCGCGCCTGTTCGTGGCGCGCCACATCCGTGACGAGTTCGTCGCCCGGCTGGTGGAGGGCGCGCGGCGCCTGCGCCTGGGCGACCCGGCGGACGAGCGCACGCAGATGGGGCCGCTGATCACGGCCGCGCACCGGGCCTCGATCGAGCGTCACGTGCAGGCGGCGCTGGACGACGGCGGCCGGCTGCTGTGCGGCGGGCGGCGGCCCGCCGGCGCGCTGTACGAGCGCGGCTGGTTCTACGAGCCCACCATCGTCGAGGGTCTGGACAACGCCTCGCGCCTGGCGCGCGAGGAGGTCTTCGGCCCGGTGCTGCTGGTGCTGCCCTTCGACGACGACGAGGACCTGATCGCGCAGGCGAACGACAGCGTGTATGCGCTGGCGGCCGGGCTGTGGACGCGGGATTTCCAGCGCGCCTGGAAGATCTCGCGCGCGGTGCAGGCGGGCACGGTGTGGATCAACACCTACAAGCTGTTCTCGATCAGCACGCCTTTCGGCGGCTGGCGCGACAGTGGGCTGGGGCGCGAGAAGGGGCGCGAGGGGATCCTGCAGTACATGGAGCAGAAGAGCCTGTACTGGGGGCTGAATGCGCAGCCTTTGCCGTGGGCGCTGGCGTGAGCGTGAATGTTCGTCTTACCGGCGCTGCGTTGCCGCATGACCGTTTGCAGGCGCTGCGTTGCCGCCCATCCCCAGTCCCGGAGCCTGGTCGGGCGGTCGGCCCTGCGGGCCGACTCCGCTGCGATGCTCGCGCCGGGGTCGCGCCGCCGAACTCGCTGCGCTCACCTTCGGTTCGCTGCGCTCGGACAACGGCGGCGAGTCAGTCTACGAAGCGCGCTGCGCGCGCCGACCCCGGCACTGCGCTTCTCGCCGCCCTCAAAGGCCCCGGGACTGGGGATGGGCGGCAACGCGGGCTTTGGCGGGCGTCGCATCCGGTGAGCTCGTTTCGGTGAGCTCGTGTCAGTTTGTGACTGTCGCGTCTTCATCGACCACCGTTTACCCGCCTGAACCATCCTCATCTCCCGAGACACACAAATGACCCCCACCATCCTCGGCATCGAAGAGATCACCTACGGCGCGGCGGATCTCGACACGAGTCGGCGCTTCTTCACCGACTGGGGCCTGGAGCTCGTGGGCGAGGCGCCCGGGCGGCTGGTGTTCGAGTGCCTGAACGGTTGCCGCGTCGTCGTCGCCGATCCGGCGCAGCACGCCCTGCCGCCCGCCATCGAGGAGGGGCCGACGCTGCGCGAGGTGGTCTGGGGGGTGGCCGATGCGGCAGCGCTGGAGGCCGTGGCGCAGCGCCTGCGCGGTCGGGACGGGTACGTCGACACCGTCACGGCCGAGGGCTGGCGCCGCGTCGGGGCGACCGATCCGAACGGGCTGGCCTTCAAGGTGCAGGCCAGCGTCAAGCGGGCGGTGGACGTGTCTTGTGCCGAGAGCAACACCTGGGCGCGCAAGGGCCGGGTGGACCGGCCTGCGCCTTTCTACGAGCGCGCCCGGCCCATCGAGGTGGGGCATGTGGTGTTCTTCGTGCGCGACGTGGCCGCCACCGAACAGTACTACGCGCAAACGCTGGGCTTCGTGCCGAGCGACCGCTACCCCGGGCGCGGCAGCTTCCTGCGTTGCGCGGCCGAGGGCGGGCACCACGATATCTTCCTGCTGCAGTTGCCGCACGGCAAGGCCGGGCTGAACCACGTGGCTTTCACGGTGCGCGACATCCACGAGGTCTTCGGCGGCGGGCTGCACTTCAGCCGCTGCGGCTGGGACACGCAGCTCGGCCCCGGCCGGCACCCCATCTCCTCGGCCTATTTCTGGTACTTCCAGAACCCGGCCGGGGCGCTGGTGGAGTACTACGCCGACGAAGACCAGCTCACCGCCGCCTGGGAGCCGCGCGCCTTCGAGCCCGGGCCCACGGTCTTTGCCGAATGGGCCGTCGCCGGCGGCCTGGACGGCCATACCCGCCGCCAGAAGGGCCCGGCCGAGGCCCCGGGCGGCAAGTTCCTCACCGAGAAGCGCTGAACCCGGGAGGACCGCCATGAGCCCGGACGTCGCCCCCGAAACCACCGCCAGCCCGGCGCCGATGATGCTGACGCTGCTGCTCAAGCACCACCCCGGCCTGACGCTGGACGACGTGCAATCGCGCCTGAAGGCCGCCGACTGGTGGGAGAACTTCCCGCCGCCGGGCGCGCGCATCGTCTCGTGGACGGTGGCCATGGGCCTGGGTCAGGTGCTGACGCTGGAGCTGCCGCCCCACCTGCTGCCCGCCCTCAACCTCGAGCTCGAGCGCCGCGGCTGGGGTGTCTTCGCCACCGAGTGCTACCCGACCTACGACTTCGTTCCGGTGCGCGAGCGCATCCGCGCGCGGGTGCGCGCCGGGGGGCAGTGAGCGGGGCCGCCCGGTCCACGCACCACACCGCCCGGCACCTTCGACCTCACCGCCTGCGCCGCGCCGCTCAACCCATCCGAACTCCCTGGAGACCGCCATGGACACCCCGACCGACCGCTACCTGAACCCCCACCAGGCGCGCGAGCGCGCGCCCACGGCCTACGAGAGCCTGCTCGGCGACGCGATCGAGCGCGCCTTCGGCGCCGGCATCCACGACCTGGACGGCCTGGTCACGACCTTGAACCGCAGCGGGCCGAACGCGCCCAACGGCCAGACCTGGACGGCGCAGAGCTTCCAGGCGCTGATGGCCGACCTCGGCCGCTGAGCACATCCCCAAGGAGGCCCCGCGATGAACCCGCACGCCCTGCCCGCCGACCCCGACGCCCTGCTCGCCATCGGCCTGAGGAACCTCTGGTACCCGATCTGCCCCTCGCACTTCGTGCGAGAGCAGCCGGTGTCGCTGCGCCGCCTGGGCCTGAAGCTCGCGCTCTGGCGCGAGGCCGACGGCACCCTGCACGCGCTGGAAGACCACTGCCCGCACCGCGGCGCGCCGCTCTCGCGTGGGATGCCGATGGGCGACCGCATCGCCTGCCCCTACCACGGCGTGCAGGTGCACCACAGCGGCACCGTCACCAAGGTGCCCGGCAGCCCGGGCAGCCGCATGGAGGGCCTGAACTGCGTGCGCAGCTTCCACGTCCAGGAGCGCCACGGCGCGATCTGGCTCTACAACTCGCACGCCAACGTCGAGCAGGCACCGCCGCTGGTGCTGCCGGAAGAGTTGGAGTTGCCCGAGTACGCGCACTTCCTCTGCTACACGGAGTGGAAGGGCGACTACCGCTACGTGCTCGACAACGTCATCGACCCGATGCACGGCACCTTCCTGCACAAGCAGTCGCACTCGATGGCCGAGGGCGACTCGACGGCGAAGTTCCGCATCCGCGACACCGGGCACGGCTTCGTGTTCGAGAAGGAGGGCCAGCGCGACGTCAACTTCGACTGGACGGAGTGGGGCGACACCGGCGTGCACTGGATGCGGCTGGAGATCCCCTACCCCAAGACCGGCGGCCCGGGCGGCAACTTCATCATCATCGGCAGCTACACCCCGATCTCGCCCAATCTGGCGGGCGTCTTCCACTGGCGCTGCCGCAAGGTCAGCGGCTGGCAGCGCGACACCTGGCGCTTCCTCTACCGCAACCGCCTCGAGGCCAGACACTGGGCCGTGCTCGAGCAGGACCGCGAGATGATGGAGGACATGGAGCCCGACGCCAACCAGCGCGAGATGCTCTACCAGCACGACAGGGGCATCGTGCGCCTGCGCCGCCACCTGCGCCAGCTCGCGCAGCAGCAGATCGACACGATCGGGGGCGGACGCGAGACCGCTGTGGCCGCCTCCACGGGCCGGTCATGAGCGCCGACGGCATCGCCACCCACCTGTCCTGTCCCGCCGTGCCCGAGCCGCCGGGCGCGACCTGGTCAAACGCCCTGCGCTGCGGCAACGAGCTGATCATCAGCGGCATGACCGCCTACCCGGCGTGCCGCGACCAGGCAATGGACACCCACGCGCAGGCGCTGGAGTGCCTGCGCAAGATCGACGCCCTGTGCGCCACCGCCGGCCTGACGCTCGACCACGTGATGAAGCTGACGGTCTACCTCACCGAGATCAGCGACAAGGACGCCGTCGCCCGCGCCCGGCGCGAGCGGCTGCGCCCGCCCTACCCGGCCTCCACGCTGATGGGCGTGAGCGCGCTGGCCTTTCCCGAGGTGAAGGTGGAGATCGATGCGGTGGTGCGGGTGGACATGAAGCGGGCTTAGCGCCTGCGATGGCGATTGACACCGAGCCCGGAACGCTTTCGAACGCGGCCGGGATCAAGAGCTGAAGGCCACTTCTGCAGTGCCGTGAGCGCAGCGGCCGTGCACGATCGGCCCTCGTATGATCACGCACCGTGACACAGACCACCCCTGCCGCACGCTACCTTCGACGCGTGGCCTTCGGGCTCGAACCGGGTACCACTGCGCCCGCGGATCCTGTGGCGTGGGCGAAAGCCCAGCTGACCAGCGTGCCACCGATCGCGATCCTTGACCCGGAGGGTCGACCGCGTACAGACCTACCCGAGGGCACGCGCCTGCTGGGCTCCGGGCCGGAGCTGATGCAGGCCTACCAGACGGCGTTCGACGTCGAGGACGACGTCTTCGCGCGCGGCAAGACGCTGTCGCCGGCGGCCTACAACCGGCTGCGCGAGGAACGGCTGGCCATCCCCTACTGGCGCATGGAGCACTGGAAGGAGGTGCAGGCCCGTGCCAGCACGGCCGTCCACGGCAGCGCGCCGGTGTTCGAGCGGCTGTGGCACTTCTGGGCCAATCACTTCATGGTGGCGCCGGGCAACCAGCGCAACGACGTCCTTGTCGGGCCCTACCAGCGTATGTTGCGCGAGCACATGACGGGCAGCTACCGGGACTTGCTCTGGCATGCCGTGACGCACCCGGGCATGCTGGTCTACCTGGACAACAACCGCAACACAGGCCCGAACTCGCGCGCCGCCCGGTCTCGATGGACGCGCGACAGCATCAACGAGAACCTGGGGCGCGAGTTGCTGGAGCTGTTCACGCTCAGCCCGAAAGCGGGTTACACCCAACAGGACGTCGAAGCGACCACGCTGATCCTGACCGGATGGACGGTACGGCGTCCGGACCGCTGGTACCAGCCCGGCGGGCCACTGGGCACCCACTTCGATTACGACCGCCACGAACCCGGCGGACAGACCGTGCTGGGCAAGACCTACCGCGCCTTGTTCCGCCCGTCCTCCAAGCTCGAGGACCTGGTCACCGACCTGGCCCTGCACCCACACACCGCGCAGCACCTGGCGCGCAAGTTGTGCGTGGCCTTCATCGACGACGATCCGCCGCTGCAGGCCGTGCAAGCGGTGCAGCAAGCCTTTGTCGACGGCGAGGGACACCTGCCCACCGTGCACGCTGCGCTGCTGCAGGCCGGTCACGACCATCTGCACGGTACGCGCAAGCTCAGCTCACCCGAGGCCTGGTTCCTGCAACTCCATCGCGTCACCGGGGCGGTATTGCCCCAGTCACCGCCCTTGCCCTCCGCGCCTGCGGGGCACAAGACCTTCCATGTGCTGGCCGATCTGGGTCAGGCGCTGCCGCGCTGCCCCCAGCCCAACGGATGGCCCATCCTGTCGCGGGACTGGCTGTCGCGCGAGATGCTGGACCGTCGGGCGCGCTGGGCGCAGTTGATGTCGCCCCCGACGCTGCGACGCCTGCGCGAGTCCGGCCTATCGCTCAAGGACCTGATCGACCGACAGTTGGCCCCGGACGGCGCCGATCACCGCGTTGTTTCCGCTGCGCTCGACAGTCAGGACCCTGCCCGTGCGCTGGCCCTGATGTGGCTGGCGCCGGAATTCCTCTGGAGCTGAGCGATGCCCATGGTCTATTCCGGACGACGCCGCTTCCTGCAGCAGGCACTGGGCGGCGCCGCCGCGCTGCACCTGATGCCCGCCACCGCGCAGGACCGCGCAGCCTCCGACGGTGCGCAAGCCCCGCGGCTGCTGGTCGTGCTGCTGCGCGGCGGCATGGACGGACTCCATGCCGTGCCGCCGGTGGGCGACACCGACTATGCCCGTCTGCGGCCCTCGATCCGCATCGAGCGGCCCCTGCGCCTGGACGGCCGCTTCGGCCTGCACCCGGCGCTTGCGGGGCTGCACGCATTGTGGGAGGCGGGACAGTTGCAGATCGTGCACACCACCGGCTTCCCTTACGCCGGCCGGTCGCACTTCGAGGGCCAGGACATCATGCAGACCGGCCTGGCCACGCCATACAGCAGCCCGAGCGGCTGGGTGGGCCGGGCGATGGAGGCAGCGGGTCTGGTGGAAGGCGTGGCCCTGTCCATCCCGATGCCGATCATCGTCCGCGGCAGCCCGGCGGCCGGTACGGCATATCCGAACTGGATGCGGCCCGTCAGCCCGGTGCTCGCGCGCGACCTGCATGCGATGTGGCAGGCAGATCCCGCGTTCTCATCCTATTCGGAGCGGCTGCTGGCCGAAGCCATGCAACGCATGGGGCCCCAACGCAATCTGCGCGGTGACGAGTTCCGCGAGCAACGATCGCCCGCTGCGCTGGCGCGGCTGGCCGCCCAGCGCATGAGCGAGCCCGACGGCCCACGCGTGGGCCTGATCGACGTCGATTCCGGTTTCGACACCCACGCCAACCAGGGCGCGGACAGCGGCACCCACGCCACGCGCCTGGCCGACCTGGACGGGATCGTGCAAGCCTGGCGCGAGGGCATGGGCGCGCACTGGGCCCGCAGCGTGCTCGTCACCGTGACCGAGTTCGGCCGCACCGCTGCCGAGAACGGCACCGGCGGCACCGACCACGGCGTGGGCAGTTGCTGCTTTGTCGCCGGCGGGATGGTGACGTCGGCCCGGGTCTTTTCGGCCTGGCAGGGCCTGGACAAGGCGCAACTGTTCGAGGGCAGAGACCTGCCCGCGGCGATCGACGTGCGCGCGGTCTATGCGCGCGTGGTCGAACGCGTCTTCGCGCTCTCGCCAGCCGAGATCCAGTCGCGCGTGCTCACGCACACGCGGCACGCGGCGCTTGCCGACCTGATGTGACTCCGGTGAGTCCGGCGCGCCCACAGGTGCGCGCGCGACACCGCTTGGGTGGCTGAATCGGCCGTACCTGACCTCATCGCCTGCGGCACGGGCCGTATGAGCGGGCCCTTCTCGACGCCGGCAAGCCCCTGACTAGCGACATCGACCTGTGGGGCGTGCGGATAATCGACAGGTCGCTTGCGCCACCCGCAGCGCTCGGGTGAGCGCTGCCCCGACAGGGCCCGCCGGGCGACCACCGCTCTCAATCCCCACGAGGCGCCCGGCGCCTCCACAAAAGGAGAACCCGACATGCTCAATCGCCGCCAGATCGCCTTCGCCACCGCCGCCTGCGCCGCAACCGTTGCCGCGCCCCGTGTGTTCGCCCAGACGGCGCCGATCCGCCTGATCGTCCCGTACGCGCCCGGCGGACCGCTGGACATCCTCGGGCGCGCGCTGGCCGAGGCGGCCCGGGGCAGCCTGGGCAACGTGCTGGTGGAGAACAAACCGGGCGCCGGCGGCAACCTGGGCGCCGACATGGTGGCCAAGTCGGCACCGGACGGCCGCACCATCGTCATGGGCGCGGTGGCCACGCATGCCATCAACCCGTGGCTGTACCGCAACATGCCCTACGACCCCATCCGCGACTTCACGCCCATCACGCTGGTGGCCCAGGTACCCAACGTGCTGGTGATGAACGCCGAGACGGCCACGCGGCTGGGGGTCGCGTCCCTGCCCGACCTCGTGGCCTACGCCAAGGCCAACCCGGGGCGCATGAACTACGGCTCGGGCGGCAACGGCAGTGCAGGGCACCTGGCCGGCGAGATGTTCAAGTCGCGCGCCGGGCTGTCCATCGTGCACGTGCCCTATGCCGGCGGCGCCCCCGCCCAGCTCGCGCTGCTGTCGGGTCAGGTGGATTTCAACATCGACAACCTGGCCACCGCGTCGGCCAACATCCGCGCCGGCAAGCTCAAGGCGCTGGCGGTGACCACATCGCGCCGCTCGGCGGCCATGCCCGATCTGCCCACCATGGCCGAAGCGGGTGCACGGGCCGGGCTGGAGGGCTTCGACATCAGCACGTGGTTCGGGCTGTTCGGCCCGGCCGGGCTGACACCGGAGGTCACCCAGCGCTTGAACCAGGCATTTGCCGATGCGTTGAAGTCGGCGCCGGTGCAAACGCGCATGGCCGCGATGATGGCCGAAGCCTCCCCGACCACGCCCGAGCAGTTCGCCGCCTTCGTCAAGGCCGAACTCGCCAAGTACGAGCCCGTCGTCAAGGCCAGCGGAGCGACAGTGGGCTGAGCGCCTGAAGGCGCCCCACCCGGCGCTGGGGCGGGCTGGGCTGCACGTCGCCCGCGGTCCGCAGGGTCAAGAAGACTTCGGAACGACAGGCACCCTCCCGGGCGCCTGCCGCGCCGTGGCCGTCAGAGACGGATGTTAGCCGCCTTGACCACGGCCGCCCAGCGTTGCACCTCGCTGGCGACGAAGGCCGAGTACTCGGCCGCGCTCATGCGGCGGGGGGTCGAGCCGGTCTCCACCAGACGCGGCACGACATCGGGGTGCGCCAGCGCTGCCAGCACTTCGGCGTTGAGCTTGTCGACGATGGCAGAGGGCATGCCCGCGGGGCCGGACAGACCGAACCAGGTCGACGCGACCAGGTCCGGGTGGCCGAGTTCGCGGAAGGTGGGCAGATCGGGCCAGCCCTGGACGCGGTCTGCCGCAGTGACGGCCAGCAGGCGGAACCGCGGGTTGCGCCCGGCCTCGACCAGCGTGGTGATGATGGCGTCGACCTGCCCGCCCGCCAGGTCGGTCATCATCGGGCCGCTGCCCCGGTAAGGCACGTGGATGGTGTCGATCCCGGCCGAGCGCTTCAGGATCTCCTGCTTGGTGTGGCTGGACGTGCCATTGCCGGGCGAGCCCACGCTCATCTGCCCCGGGCGCGACTTGGCCGCGGCGACGAAGTCCGCCAGCGAGCGGATGGGGCTGTCCACCCGCACGACCAGCACCGAGGGGATCTCGGCCATCAGCGCGATGTGCGAGAAGTCGCGCACGCTGTCGTAGGGCATGGACTTGTAGACATTGGGGCCGACACCATGGGCCGCGATGTTGGACACGACCAGCACATGCCCGTCGGCCGGGCTCTTGGCCACCAGGTCCGACCCCACGGTACCGCCCGCGCCAGGCCGGTTCTCGATCAGGAAGTTCTGTCCGAGGACCGCGCCGAGGCGCGTGGAGACCAGCCGGGCGATGAAATCGGTGGTGCCGCCCGGCGGGAAGGGCACGACCACCCGCACCGGCCGGGACGGCCAGGCCTGCGCGCGCAGGGAGAAAGCGGGAAGGCCGAGGGTCGCGGCGGCCGTCAGGCCGAGGAAAAGGCGTCTTTGTGTCATGGTGAACATGTCTCCTGTAGGGTAGCTTCAGGGCAGCCCGGGATCTTACTCAGGGATGGTGCCAGGCGTCACAGGGAACACCCGGGTTCGATGCACAGGCGACGAGGGGGCCGCAACGGGCAACGTCGGCCCTTGGAGATGTCGTGGGGTGAACCTCGGGGCGTCCCGACGTTTTCTTGCCGCCCGCTGGAGGCGGCCTCAGAGCCTGAACGCTTCTCCACCGTGCCCGAAAAGCGCGCCCAAACGTCCCCGATCGAGGCGCCAACCGCAGCCATTTCGCGGGCTGTGGCGAGGATGGGCCACGACGAGACGGGGTGTTTTGGCGTGCGAGGCGGGCATGGTGAGGAAGACCCTCAGGCTCTCAGCCACCGGTGCACCTGATCAGGCGTCGTCCGCTCAGGCAGGCGCTGGGCAGGCGCGGAAAAAGGCGTCCCAGACCGTGACGAATTCCAAGGGCCGCTCGAAATACGGCAGCGCGCCGGTGTCGCGCATCACGTGCACCTTCCACGGATGCTTCACGCCCGGCAGGGGCAGGCCGCGGTAGTCGGTGAAGTCGCCCCGCGTGCCGTGGACGACCAGCACCGGTGCCCGGACGGCCTCGTAGACATCGTGGATGTCGGCGCTGAACAGCGCCGCCGACAGGAAACTCAGCGGCGCGTGCTCGGCCCCGGGCTGACGCGCGGCGAGGCAGTCGTAGGCCCACAAGGCCTCGTCGATCTGTCGCGAGCCCCAGGTGCGGCGCAGGAAGTAGCGGATCACCGCCGGCCGCGTGAGTTGCCGGAACAGGAACGCGCCCCAGCCGGGGCCACGGATCACACGGTCGGCCCAGGCCACATGGCGCGTGCTGCCGGGCCGCCCGCGCAGGCGCTGGCCGCCGCGTACACCGGTGGGGCTGACCAGCGTCAGGTCGCGGAACAACGCGGGGTGCTCGGCCGCAGCGCGGGCGAGGAACTCGCAGCCCAGCGACACGCCCACGGCGCTGACGGGCACGCCCCCTTCGCGCTCGCCGAGCCAGCGGGCGGCCTGGGTGACCGCATCCGTCATCTGGCGCACCGTGTAGCGGGGCCCGTCGCCGGCCACGGCGGCCTCATGCGGCCGCGAATGGCCAAAACCCGGGAGGTCGAGGGCGCAGACCTGGCAGTCTGCGCGCAGCGCCTCGAACAGCGGCCGGACCTCCGCGGCCGAGGCGACGGCGTTGACGCTGTGCACGAGCAGCACCGGGCCGCGAGGCTGCGCCACGCCACGGGCCGGGCCGGCAAGGTAGAGCGCGAGCGGCCCGGCGGCGCCCTCGAGCATGTGGACGTCCGCGCCGTCGAGGGCGGGAGGCAGTGGCGGCGGCTGGATGTGCATGGTGGACCCGACAGGCGACGCCGATTCTGCGCCTGCACGGGTCCCCGGGGTCGATGCAAGGCTGCTGCGAGCGCGCTCGACGCCGGAGCGGCCGCCCCGCGCAGAGCCTGTCGAAGCGCCTGCGCTGGGCTTCGTCAGGCCCGTCCTGAGCGGCGCCGAAGGGCTCAGCCCGAACGGTTTCTTCGCGAACGTCAGGGCGCAGATACGGGGCCTGGGATGCTCACAAGCTCACCGCCTCACCGCTGACGGCCCGCAAACGGCCGCGCGGCGCCGAGGCCCATCATGTCGGTGGTGTCGACGCCGCCCTCGTCCACCCTGCCACTGCGCGCCCACGGTCAGCCGCTGCAAGCCGGCTGCCGCACGGTGCTGCTGACCCGTTACGCCGCGCCGGGTGAACGCGGCCGCGGCGCGGTGATCGCGCGCGTGGCGCGTGCACTGGCGCAGGCCGAGGCGCCCTCGCAGCAGCAGGCCTGGCGGCAGCGCTTCGCACAGGCTATGCACACCGGCTTCGTCCCTGCCGGGCGCATCCTGGCCGGCGCCGGCCGCCAGACGGCGTCGACCTGGGTCAACTGCTTCGTGCAGCCACTGGGCGGACCGCAGGGCCCGGATCTCGACACAGCGCTTGCGCAGACCGTGGCCACGCTGCGCGCCGGCGGCGGGGTGGGGTGCGACTTCTCGGCCTGCAAAGACGCGGTGGCTGCGCTGCACGCCTTCGAGGCGGCCTGCGCAGGGGCGACGTCCGAAGGCACCCGCCCGGGGGCCTTGATGGGCGTGCTCGAGATCGGCCATCCCGACATCGCGGCCTTCATCGGCGCCAAGGACCGTGGCGGTCTCGCCCACTTCAACCTCTCGGTGGCTGTGGACGACGCCTTCATGCGCCGCCTGCACGCGGCCGATGCCCAGGCGCGGGCGCTGTGGGCGCGCCTGGCGGACAGCGCTCGCGACCACGGCGAGCCCGGCGTGCTGTTCATCGACACCATCCGGCGCGACGACAGCCTGGGCTGGCGCGAGCGCATCCACGCCACCAACCCCTGCGGCGAGCAGCCGCTGCCGGCACACGGCGGTTGCTGCCTGGGCTCGATCGACCTCACGCGCTTCGTGCGCCGGCCCCTGGAAGCCGGCGCCGCCTTCGACCATGCGGCACTGGCCGGGATGGTCCCCGACGCCGTGCGCATGCTGGACAACGTGATCGACCTGACACCCTGGCCGCTGCCGGAGCAGCGGGCCGAGGCGCGGACCACGCGCCGCATCGGCCTGGGCGTGACCGGCCTGGCCGACACCCTGATCCTGCTGGGCCTGCACTACGGCAGCCCCGCCGCGCGACATGCAGCCGCCGCGATCATGAAGACGGTGCGCGACGCCGCTTTCGACGCCAGCGTCGGCCTTGCGCGGGAACGCGGCCCCTGCCCCGCCTTTGACTCGCAGCACCACCTGCGCCCCCCAGGCTACGCGTCACGCCTGCCCGCATCGCTGCGCGAGCGGATCGCCCGGGACGGCCTGCGCCACTCCCACCTGCTGTCGATCGCCCCCGCCGGCAGCATCAGCCTGGCGATGTGCGACGGGGTGAGCACCGGCATCGAGCCCGTGACCGACTTGCAGCAGCGGCGCCTGCTGCGCCGGCTGCACGGCGCACGGGCCGGGCTCCCCCCGGCCTTCGTGACCGGCAGGCAGCTGCGTCCGGTCGAGCACCTGGCGATGCTGGCCGCGCTGTCGCCGCTGATCGACGGCTCGATCTCGAAGACGATACCGCTGTCGGCGGGCACCACCGCCGCCGAGGTGGCCCGCCTGCTGGCGCGCGCCTGGCGGCTGGGCGTCAAGGGCGTCGCGGTCTACCGAGACAACCCGGTGATCCCGTCACCGATGAAGCCATGACGGGCCGCACCGTAAACTCGGAACCCGCGCATCGAATCGCGCGCACCATGGCCCGAAAACCCCAGCCCAGTACGCCAGACAGCCCGAGCCGCGACACCGGCAGTGCGCCGGCGACGCTGGGCATGGTCGCCGAGGTCGCCGGGGTTTCGGCCAGCACGGTCTCGCGCATCCTCAACGGCACGGCCGCGGTCAGTGACGAGAAGAAGCAGGCAGTCTACGACGCCATCGCGCGACTGGGTTTCGTGCCCAACCCCGTGGCGCGCGGCCTGGCCGGGGGCCGTACGCTGAGCATCGGCGTGGTCACGCAGGCGCTGGACAGCCCGTTCTACGGCAGCGCGCTCAGCGGAATCGAGGACACGCTGGACCGCCAGGGCTACAGCGCGCTGTTCGTCAGCGGCCAGTGGAACGCGGCCGAGGAAGCGCGCTGCATCGAGGTGCTGCGCGCGCGCCGGGTGGACGGCATCATCGTGCTGACCGGGCGCTTGACCGACGCGGCGCTGCGCGAGGTGGCGCGTGCGCTGCCGGTGGTCGTCACCGGCCGGCGCCTGCGCGCGCCCAACCTCGTCGCGCTGGATTTCGACAACGCCGAGGGCGCGCGCCTGGCCACGCGCCACCTGCTGGATCTCGGGCATCGGCGCATCGCCTTCATCACCGGCGACGCCAACCACCCCGACGCCGTGCAGCGCCTGCAGGGCTACCACCGCGCGCTGCAGACGGCGGGGTTGACACCCGACGAGGCGTTGGTCGAGCCCGGCCTGTTCCACGAGGAGAGCGGTGTGGCGGCCATGGAGCGCCTGCTCGGCCGCGGCGCGTCGTTCTCCGCCGTCTTCGCGGCCAATGACCAGATGGCCATCGGCGCCTGCCTGGCCCTGCACCGGCACGGGCTGCGGGTGCCCGAGGACTGCTCGGTGATCGGCTTCGACGACCTGGCGATGTCGCGCTACTGCATCCCGCCGCTGAGCACGGTGCAGCACCCCAGTTACGAGATCGGCCGACTCGCCGCGCAGGCGATGCTGGGCTTGCTGGCGGGCGAATCGCCAGACCTGCCGGTGCCGATGCCGAAGGTCGTCGTGCGCGAGTCCACGGCGACGCCGGCAGTTCGCTGAAGTCCCGGACGATGTCGACGCCGGCATGCACACCGGCATGCACATCGGCGTTCGCGCTGCCGGAGCCTGGGCCGGGCTTGGCGGCGCTTCAGGACTAACCCTGACTTGACACCCGGTCGCACGCCCAAAGACAATATGAAAGCGCTTTCATACCGTGGTTGGTGCCGGCAGTCGGCAAAGACCAGAGGACGGACTCCGCGCTTTCGCACCATCGCAGCCTGCCCCGACACCCGGCTTTCCGACATCACAGAGGTTCGCACATGACGTCACCCGAATCCCGCAGCACCCGTCGAGCGATGCTCGTGTCCACCGCGGCAGCGGTCGTCCTGCCCGGCGTCGTGCCGGCCTGGGCGTCCACGCCCTTGACCCTGACCGTGGCGGCCTTCCCCGCGCTCGACGAGATCGTCAAGGCGGCGCTGCCCACCTACGCCAAGACCCACCCGCATGTCACGGTCAAGGTGGTGAGCCGTCAGTTCACCGACCACCACTCGGCGATGACCACCGCGCTGTCCACGTCCAGCCAGTTGCCCGACGTGATGGCACTGGAAGTGGGCTACGTGGGCCGCTTCGCACAGGGCGGCGGGCTGGAGGACCTGAGCGCCAAGCCCTACGACGCCGCCCAGCACCGCCAGACCTGGGTGCCCTATGCCGTGGACCAGGGCAGCCACGAGGGTCGCATCGTCGCCGTGCCGAGCGACATCGGCCCGGGCACGCTGCTGTACCGCAGCGACATCGTCCAGCAGGCCGGCCTGAAGGAAGCCGACCTGACCGGCTCGTGGGAGAGCTATGTCGAAGCCGGCAAGCAGCTCAAGGCCCGCAGCAACGCCTACCTGCTGGCGCACGCCCGCGAGATCAAGGACATCGTCATCCGCACCGGTGTGGCGCCGGGCGAAGGCCTGTACTTCGACAGCGCCTCGCGCGTGCTGGTCGACTCGCCGCGCTTCACGCGCGCCTTCGAGCTCGCCCGACAGGTGCGGCAGGCCGGACTGGACGCCCGCATCGGCGCCTGGAGCAACGAGTGGACGACGGCCTTCCGGCGCGGCACGCTGGCTACGCAGATGACTGGCGCCTGGCTGGCGGGCCACCTGAACAACTGGCTGGCGCCTGACACCAAGGGCAAGTGGCGCGCCGCCGGGCTGCCCGGGGGTGTAGCAGCAGCCTACGGTGGCAGCTTCCTGGCGATTCCGCGGCGGGCCGATGCCGCCCGCAAGGCGGCCGCGTGGGATCTGATCCGCCTGCTGACGCTGGACCGCGGGATGCAGTTGGCCGCCTTCAAGTCGCAGGATGCCTTCCCTGCGTTGCTCGCTGCGCATGATGACCCCTTCTTCGCCGAGCCGCTGCCCTTCCTGGGCGGCCAGCCCGCTCGCACGCTGTGGCGCGACACGGCACGCCGCATCACGGCCGTGCAGGTGCACCGGCAGGACGCTTTCGCCGAAGAGGTGGTCAACACCGAACTCGACAAGGTGCTGGACCAGGGCAAGGCCGTGGCCACCGCGCTGGCCGATGCCAAGCGTCAGGTCGAACGCCGCGCCCGCCGCTGATCGACCCAGCGCCAGCCGCCCGGGCATGCATTGAATTACGTCTGACCAACCGCCAAGCGTACGAGCATGCCGCGGCTTCGCCTGCCCGCCCTGTCCCCGCGCTGGGCGCCCTATGTCTTCGTCAGCCCCTTCCTGGTGCTGTTCGCGGTCTTCGGGGTGTTCCCACTGCTGTTCTCGCTGGTGCTGGCCTTCCACACCTGGGAGCCGGCCAGCGGCCTGGAGTCGATGACGTTCGTCGGCCTGGAGAACTTCGCCTTCGCCATCGAGGACGAGTGGTTCTGGAAGTCGCTGGGCAACACCGGGTGGCTGGCCTTGGCGTCGGGGCTGCCACAGCATCTGGTGGCGATTCCGCTGGCGGTGTTCATCCACCGCTCGATCCGACGCTGGCGCGACGTGGTGCTGGGGGCCTGGTTCCTGCCCTACATCACTTCCACCGTGGCCATCGCGATCATGTTCAGCGCGATGTTCTCCACCGACTTCGGGCTGATCAACCAGGCCCTGCAGGCGCTGGCGCAGTTGCCGCTGATCGGAGGCTGGTTCCCGGCCGACCCGGTGGACTGGCTGGGCCGGCCCGAGAACATCAAGCCCGCGATCGCGCTGATCGTGTTTTGGCGCTTCGTCGGCTTCAATGTCGTGCTTTACCTCGCCGCGCTGCAATCGATCCCGAAGGACCTGTACGAAGCGGCCACGCTCGACGGTGCCAGCCCCGTGCGCCAGTTCTGGCACATCACGCTGCCCAACCTGCGACCGATGATCGTCTTCGCCACCACCCTCACCGTCATCGGCGGGCTGCAGTTGTTCGAAGAGCCCTTCATCCTCACCGGCGGCCGCGGAGGCTCGGACCAGGCGGCGATGACCACGGCCATGTACCTGTACCGCATGGCCTTCGAATTCAACGACTTCGGCGCCGGCAGCGCAATGTCCTGGATGCTGTTCGGCATCGTCGCGCTGTTGACATGGCTGACAAACCGGGCACTCGACCCGAGGCGCCGCCAAGGAGGCGGGTCATGAGCGCGACAGGACGATCCCGAGTGCTCATCGCGATGCACGCCGGGCGGAGGACGGTCCCGTGAGCGCAACCTTGCAAGCATCGGACACCTTGCCCGGCGAACGCGCCGGCCTGTCCCGGGCGTTGGCGCTGGCCTTCGTCGCCGGGGGCGCCGTCGTCATGCTCGCGCCATTCTGGTTCATGTTCGTCTTCGCCACGCACTCGCGCACCGAGATCATGAGCCTGCCGCCGCCGGTGTTCTTCGGCGCCGAGTTGCTGGACAACGTGCGCGTGCTGACCGAGCGGCTGCCCTTCTGGCGCAACCTGGGCTGGAGCCTGTACGTGGCGCTGGCCTCCACCGCGCTGACGCTGCTGTTCTGCTCGATGGGCGGCTACGCCTTCGCCTGCTTCGACTTCCGCTTCAAGAAGCCGCTGTTCCTGCTGGTGCTGGGCACGATGCTGCTGCCCGGGTTCATGAACATGATCCCGGCCTTCATGATCATGGACCAGCTCGGCTGGATCGATCAGCCGCGCGCGCTGTACATCCCCGGGGCGGCCGGCGCCTTCGGCATCTTCCTGATGCGTCAGTTCATCGTCGGCGCCGTCCCGCGCGAGCTGATCGAGGCCGCACGCATGGACGGCTGCGGCGAGTTCTCGATCTACCTGCGCATCGTGCTGCCGCTGGTCAAGCCGGCGCTGGGCACGCTCGGCCTGGTGACCTTCATCGCCTCCTGGAACAACTTCATCGGCGCGCTGATCGTGCTGCGCAGCCCTGAGATGTTCACGCTGCCGCTGGCGCTGCGCACGCTACAGAGCCCCGTGGACACCGAGTGGGGCGCGCTGATGGCCGGCGCGGCCATCGCCACGCTGCCGCTGCTGGTGCTGTTCGCACTGTCGTCCCGTCAACTCATCTCCGGCTTGACGGCAGGCGCCGTCAAGTGACCCCGAGCCCCTCCGACACCACCTCACCGACCATGAATAGCCTGGCCGACACCCGCGCGCTGCTGCGCACCATCGACCCCGCGATGATCTTCCCCGCCGACTTCGTCTGGGGCGTGGCCACCAGCGCGGCGCAGATCGAAGGCGCCGCGTTCGAGGACGGGCGTGGCGAATCGATCTGGGACCGCTTCTGCCGCCAGCCCGGGGCGATCGCCGACGACAGCCACATCGACGTGGCCTGCGACCACTATCACCGCCTCGAGGAGGACCTGGACCTGATCGCCTCGCTGGGCGTCAACGCCTACCGCTTCTCGGTGGCGTGGCCGCGGGTGCAACCGCAGGGGCGCGGCGCCTGGAACGACCAGGGCCTGGCCTTCTACCGCCGCCTGGTCGACGGCCTGCGCGCGCGCGGCCTGCAGGCCCACTTGACGCTCAACCACTGGGACCTGCCGCAGGCGCTGCAGGACGAGGGCGGCTGGGCGGCGCGGTCGACCGTCGACCACTTCGTCGACTACGCGCTGGGGATCGCGAAGCATCTGGGCGACGGCCTGACCTCGCTGACCACGCACAACGAGCCCTGGGTGATGGCCATGCTCGGCCACGACAGCGGCATCTTCGCCCCCGGCATCAAGGACCGCGCCACCGCGATGCAGGTGTCGCACCACCTGCTGCTCAGCCACGGCCGCGCGCTGCGCGCCCTGCGCGAGGCGGGTTTCGACAAGCCCATGGGCATCGTGCTGAACCTCGCCCCCCTGCTGCCCGCCACCCCGTCGGCCGACGACGTGGCCAAGACCCGCCTCGAGGACGGCCTGCTGCTGCGCTGGTACATGGACCCGCTGTTCGGCCGCGGCTACCCGCAGGACGTGCTGGCGCACCTGGGCGCCAGCGCCCCGCGCATCGAGCCCGGCGACCTGGAGACGATCGCGCAGCCGCTCGGCCTGCTGGGCATCAACTACTACTCGCGTTCGGTGGTCAGCGCCACCGGCAGCTACGACGTGCGCGAGGGCGTGCTGCCGCTGACCGACATGGAATGGGAGATCTACCCCCAGGGCCTGACCGAGCTGCTGCTGAGGCTGCACCGCGACTACCCGCTGCCGCCCACCTACGTCACCGAGAACGGCGGCGCCTTCCCCGACCGCCTGGTCAACGGCCAGGTCCATGACGCCGATCGCATCCAGTACCTGCACGAGCACATCGGCGCGGTGGGCGTGGCGCTGCGCCAGGGTGTGCCCATGGCTGGCTACATGGTGTGGAGCCTGCTCGACAACTTCGAGTGGGCCTCGGGCTATGTCAAACGCTTCGGCATCGTGCACGTGGCCTACGAGACCCAGCGCCGCACGCCCAAGGACAGCGCGCTGTGGCTGCGCGAACTGCTGCGCCAGCAGGCCGAGGTCCACGCGCGGGCCCGCGCGCAGCCAGCCACGACGGGCGGGGCCTGACATGGGCCAGGTGACGCTGCGCGGGCTGCGCAAGCGCTTCGGCGCCACCGACGTCATCCGCGGCGTCGACCTCGAGATCGCCGACGGCGAGTTCATGGTCTTCGTCGGCCCCTCGGGCTGCGGCAAGACGACGACGCTGCGCCTGATCGCCGGGTTGGAGAGCGCCAGCGACGGCGACATCCTGATCGACGGCCGCCGCTGCAACGACATCCACCCGGCGCAGCGCGGCGCAGCCATGGTGTTCCAGAGCTATGCGCTGTACCCGCACATGACGGTGGCCGAGAACATGGGCTTTTCGCTGCGCATGGCCGGCGTCGGCCGGGCCGAGCGCGAGCGCCAGGTGCTGCAGGCCGCGCAGACCTTGCGCATCGACGGACTGCTGCAGCGCCTGCCCAAGGAACTCTCGGGCGGACAGCGCCAGCGCGTGGCCATCGGCCGCGCCATCGTGCGCAACCCCCGCGTCTTCCTGTTCGACGAGCCGCTGTCCAACCTGGACGCGGCGCTGCGCGTGGACATGCGCATCGAACTCAAGCGCATGCACCACGAGATCGGCACGACCATGCTCTACGTCACGCACGACCAGGTCGAGGCGATGACGCTGGCCGACCGCATCGCCGTCTTCCGCGACGGCCTCATCGAGCAGGTGGGCGCGCCGATGGACGTCTACGAGCGCCCGGCCAACCGCTTCGTGGCCACCTTCATGGGCTCGCCGCGCATCAACCTGATCGAACGGCCCAGCCCCCAGGCCACGCAGGCGCACCGCCACCTGTGGAGCCTGCTCGCCCCGGACGACGACGCCCGCGCGCACAGCATCGGCCTGCGCCCGGAGCACCTGCAACCGCGGATGCAGCCCTCGCCCCAGGACGTGCAGGCCCAGGTGGCCCTGGCCGAGCACCTGGGCGACACCACCATCGTGCACCTGCGCGTGGATGGCGTCGAAGACCTGCTGCGGGCCCGGATCGAAGGCGACGCGCCGGCGATGCAAGCTGGACAGCGCGTTGGCCTGGCCCCGTCGATGGACGGGCGGATGCGCTTCGACGCGGGTGGGGTGAGGGTGGGGTGAGACGCTGCCGCGCCTGCGTCGGCGCACGCCGCAGGCGAAGCCCCTCCAGGGCCGGTCCGGTCGAAGACCGTCGCGGACACACCTCGAACCAATCGACGCCGATGCACCAGTGGGTGCAGCGGCCGATGTCTCCTCGGCTGTCTGACGCAGGGCGCGCCCGGCGCCCGCAGGCTCAGGGCCGCGACCAGAAGATCCCGTCGAGATCGATCACCGCCGTATTGCCGGCGAACCCGGCCGCCTTGCCGGTCGAGGCGTAGCGGTCAGCCACCACCAGCGGCTGCGTGACCTTGCCCATGTCAAGCGTGGCCACCTGCATGCCGAAGGCACGCTCGCCCATCAGATCGGCCAGGGGGATACGCAGGCTGTGCCACTGCCCGTCGTTGACGTAACCGTAAGGGTTGGCGGCCGGATCGAGCGCGATCAGCTTCAGGAAGGCCGACTCGTCGCCGCTGCTGCCGGTCATGAAACCGAGTTCGATCTTGCCGGGATAGGTGGTCCGGATCGACAGGTTCAGCACGCCGCTCGAGGCGAAGCCCGACAGATCTTGGGCCGACAGGCCGTCGGTCGACAACGCGAAGGCGAAGCCCCATCCCCAGTCGGCCGGGCCGGGCGTGACCCTCAGGATCTGCGTGCCCTCCACGGCCGCGCCCGCGCCGACCGCCACCGTGGACGCCGTGCCCCCGGCCCACGTCAGCGTCTCCAGTGCCTGGGCGGGTGTCGCCTCCCCGGGGACGGCCGATTCGGCGTGGATCGTGTATCGGCTCGCAACCACAGGCGGGCCTACCACGAAGGGCAGATGGTGCACGGCGTCGGCATCGGTGTAGCGCTCGGCTGTCCACTCGTCCTGCGGGAACAAGGCCTGCAGCGCGTACCGCGCCTTGCGGTTGACGTCGAACAGACCCCACTTGTCGTCGCCCTGCTTCCAGGGCTCGTCAAAGGCCTGGAACCAGAAGATCTTGTCGGGCGCGGCCGTCCCACCCTCGGTCGCCCACGCACGCAACCGGTCGAGATACATCTTCTGGTTGACCGGGTGCGCGCGGAAGACCTCGCCATCTGCGACCTCGGCCTTCCAGCCGGTCTCGCCGATCACCACCGGCATCGCCGAGTACCCGATCTTGCGCAGATGGGTACGGACAGCATCGTGGTCCTTGCGCGCCTTGGCCAAAGCGCTGTCCATCATGGCCAGCGCTCGCACGTTGGACGTTACGTCGCTGCGCCGCCACTCCCACAGCGCGTACTTGGTATCGATCAACGGGTAGGTGTGCATGGCCACGAAGTCGATCGCGTCAACGATGGGTCGCGGGTCCGCACCATCGCTGCCCGCAAAGAACGCCCAGTTGTCGTCGGTGGTCACGGGTTGAGCCACGGCCGCGCGCACCTGGCGGATGTAGCCCAGCATGCGCTCGACCGTGATGCGGTGACCGCTCCAGGAGACCATGGCCTCGTTGCCGACGCTGACACTGGCCACGATGGACGGAAACGCCCCGGCCAGCACGATACCGCGGGCGATATCGGCCTGGTTGGCGGCCTCATCAGGACCGATCCAGATGCCCAGCTGGACCTTCAGGTCCAGCGCCTGGTCGCGGATGACCTCCAGCGTCTGGCGTCCGACCATGTCATCACTGCTGAACAGGCGGATCAGGCCGAAGCCGGCGCGCACGACCAGGCGCAAGTCCTCTTCGATCTGCGCCTTGGTGATCGTCTCCGTCTCCCGGTTGGCGGTTCGGTAGGGTGAGTAGTTGATGGCCTGCCGCTGCAGGAACTCCGCCGAAAGGGCGCGACGCTCGACACCCGTGACCGGCAGGTTGCCCCCGCCACCGCAGGACGCGAGCAGGCCGGCACCGACCAGACCCAGGGTGATGCCCAGGAGCAAGCGCCGCAGGCGCTGGATGAAGGGCTGGCATGCTTGCCGCAGTGAACTCATGGGATATGGCCCCTCAGAACGTGTAGACGACGCCCAGACCGAACCAGTTGCCGGTGCGGTGCACCCGGGAATCCACCCCCGAGAACGCTGAGTTGGACGGCATCGACATCGGCGACAGGCCCAGGCGGCCGTAGCGGACCACCCCGGCCAGTGCGTAAGCCTGCAAGCCGCTGCCGAAGTCATGGTTCAAGCCCAGCGTGCCAATCCAGGCGGAGTTGCGCTGCCCGCGCTCGCTCGGGTTGGCGGTGCTCGCGGTGCCCAGGTAGGTCATGCCGGCGGAGGCGATCCACTTCCCCGCACGGCGACGCACGCCGAGCATCAGATCCGTGGAGCTTGCGGAGTACCCGGGGTTGGGCACTCCGTTGCGCGTCCCACCCCAGTCGACGTTGAACATCGTGTTCCATTGCGCGCTGGACGTGCCCGTGGCGGCGGTCGTGACGATCGCATCGGCACCGCTCCAGCGGTTGTGCCGCACGCCACCGGAGACTTCCCAGCGCGAGTCGATGGCATAACGCGCCATCACCATGACGATGGACTGGCTGGCATCCTTCAGCTTGGCATCGTCCGCCGGAAAAGGCGTCAACCCGGTGAATGGCCCGTGGCCCCAGGCCTGCGGTGTGCCATTGCGCGCATCCTGCGCGATCGCATCGACGACGAGGTCGCCCTTGACGTACTGCGCGTAGACCTCCAGCAGACGCGGCTCGTGGATGCGGAACCCGGTGTCGCCGGCGTCGTGCGTGGCTTCGAGCACGAGGTCGCCGCCCGCCACATCCAGCAGGCGCGAGGTGTAACGCACGGCACGGGTGAGCAGACCGTAACCCGCTCCGCTGGACGCCCAGGGGTCGGCCTGCCCGACGTTGCTGCCGTAGGGGTAGTCGGCCACCGACCAGGCCCTGGCGGGCATCGCGCCGATGGCCAGGCGGCCCAGATCCTCGCGCGACAACGCCAGGTTGCGCTCGTAAAAGAAGCCAGGGATGTCGTCGCCACCATCCCGCCGGCGCTGGCTGAGCAGCCCGGACAGCTTCACACCCTGCCCCAGGTCGAAGTTGGCCGCGAGCCAGGGCTGGAACAGCACCACCTGCGTCGTACCGGTGTCGTACGGAGCACCGGAGGCCAGCGCATCGGCCCAGGCCCTTTGCTTGTTCTCGAGAGGCTCCACCTGGCAGGTGGGGCACTGCCGGCTGGCACGCACGAACTCGTTCTTGATGAAGCCGGTCAGCGTGAATGGGCCGAAGTCGACCGCCCCCGAGCCCGTGGACAGGACGGCCAAGCCCGCAGCCACGAGCCCCACGCGGACACCCCGGATCCCAAGCCGGCACAGGGACACCGCCGCAGGCGGGTGCACATCCCGGTCCGGTCCCGAAAGGACGCGCTCGGCCGGCAAGGGTTGGGTCATGGAGGGGCCCCAAGTGAAGAGCGCGTGGCGGATGCCGCCGCGCGGGAGGTTGATCTGCTGGGCGCTCTGCGCAGATTCCCGGAAGAATCTGAAAGCGCTTTCAAGCATAGCCTACCTCGTCTTTCAGGGTCAAGACGCGGTGCATCGGGATTTCCCCGACCCGGCCCGCAAGCCGCGCATCGACCAAGGGTAAGTCCTGACTTTGAGGTTTGAAAGCGCTTTCATTAACATCGGCGCTGTCGTCGCCAGGGCTGGAGCCATGCTGTTCAGAAACTTCTTCGTCGCGCCGTGGATTGCCGTGTCGGTGGCGGCCGCCGCCTCCGATGGGGCGGCATCCCCTGTAGTGCTCGGTGCCGCCAAGGTGCTGACCGCCCCGCGCACCTCGGCGGAGAACCGTCCCGCCGATGCGCCCCTGCGCACGGCGGACATGGCGGCGCGGGCGGCCCCCACCAACCAGTGGTACTCGAACCTGATGTACCCGGGGCCGGCTGAGCCCGTCTTCGCCCACCCGCTGACGGTGCGGGCGCTGCCACAGGGGCTGGAGGTGGCGCTGCCGCAACTCACCGCGGTGCCCACCGAGCGGATGGACACCGAGATACGCGCCGTCCACCAGGACGTACTCCTCGTGTCGCCATCGGCCTTCCAGACGGACACCGCCCGGCTGGCGGACACCGGGGATTGGTCGATTCAACTGTCGTGGGCTGCGCCGGCGGGCGCCCCGCAGGAGATGCGCGCCACGGTCGCGCATGGCAGCCCCTACGCGCAGTTCACCGTCACGCGCGGGGGTTTCAAGATCGCGCTGCCGGCCCAGGCGCAGGCCTCTGCCGCGGCGCCGCACGTCTTGCGCGTGCAGACCCGCAACGCGGTCTATGCCGCGTTCGCCCCGGGCGGCGCCGTGTGGTCGGAGACCGCGCCGGGCACCTGGTCGGTTGACACAGGCGCCAAAGGCGGCTACCTGAGCGTGGCCGCCCTGCCCGACCGCAGCGACGCGTCCTTCGCACTGATGCGGCGCCACGCCTACGCCTTCCTGAAGGGCACACGGGTCGATTGGCAGTACGACGCCGGCACCAGCCGCGTGACCACGCGCTTTTCCGCGACCACCGAGACGATGGAAGGCGAGCCGCAGCCGCCGCTGCTGGGGCTGTACCCCCACCACTGGTTCGAGAACCCGAGCGTGGAAGGGCGGCTCGGCCCGGGATACCGCACGCTGCGCGGACAGATCCGGCTGCTCGCGTCGAACGAGTTCACCACCACGGTGCGCTATCACGGCTTCGTGCCTCGCTGGCCCGGGCTCGCCCTGGCGGATGCGCCGCAAGGGCCCCTGCTGCGCGACTTGATGAAGACCGATCTGCGCAACGCGCGGCGGATGATGCTGGAGATCGGCAAGGGCTCGTACTGGCAGGGCAAGGGCCTGCAGCGCATCCTGAAGCTGGCCGACGTCTTCGAGGCGCAAGGTGACCTGAAAGGGCGCGACCGACTGCTCGAACTCGTCAAGGACCGGATGCAGTCGTGGTTCTCCGGCGAGGACCGCAAGACCTACTTCGTGCTCGACCGCCGCATCGGCACCGTGCTGGCGCACCCCGAGGAGTACTTCAGCATCGAGCAGATGAACGACCACCACTTCCACTACGGCTACTGGATCCGCAGTGCGGCCGAAGTGGCGTTGCGTGACCCGGCCTGGGCGGCGAAGGACCGCTGGGGCGGGATCGTCGACCTGCTGGTCGCCGACATCGCCACCACGCGCCGCGGCGCCGCCGACTTCCCCTTCCTGCGCCATTTCGATGCCTACGAGGGCCATTCCTGGGCCTCGGGCAACGCCATGGGCGGCTGGGGGAACAACCAGGAGAGCTCGTCCGAGGCGGTCAATGCCTGGGTCGGCCTGATCTTGTGGGGCGAACTGCGCGGCGACCGGGCGCTGCGCGACCTCGGCATCTGGCTGTACACGAGCGAAATCGAAGCAATCCGCCATTACTGGTTCGACGTCCACGGCCTGGTCCTGCCCAAGGCCTACAAGAGCGCCGAGGTGAGCATGCTCTTCGGCGGCAAGATCGCCCACAACACGTGGTGGACCGACGAGCCCCGCCAGATCAAGGGCATCAACCTGCTGCCCATCACCACCGCATCGACCTACCTGGGACGAGACCCGGAATTCGTCCGCCGCAGCCTCGGCACGCTGGAGGAGGAGAGCCGCGTCTTCGCCTCGCGCGGCAAGGTGGCCAAACCGGCCGACATCTGGCAGGACATCTTTGCGAAATACCTCGCCCTGGTCGACCCGGACGCCGCGCTGGCGGGCTGGGACCGCTGGGGCTCGTTCGAGCTGGGTGACACGCGATCGCACGCCCTGCACTGGATGCTGACGCTGCAACAGCTGGGCACGCCGGATTTCAGCGTGACGGCCGACACGACGCTGTACACCGTGCTGCGTGACGCCGCGGGCCGCCGCACCTATCTGGCCTACAACGCCAGCGGCGCGCCGCTGATCGTGCGTTTCAGCAACGGTGTCGTGCTGGACGTCGCACCCTTCGCCTTGCACACCCACCGCGACCCGCGTCCATAGCCATCGGATCGGATCGGATCGCCTCTCGGATGCAATCGATACATCCTGAGACCTGTTCTACCCTCGGACGGCGGTGAAAGCGCTTTCAATCCTCCGTATCGTCCGCTGACTGATCAACCCCAGAATCGGAAGTCCACGCCATGAGCCAGACGCGCAAGCCACGCCAGCACCGTGCCGAGCCACGCCGCCCGACCACGCGGGACGCCGCGCTGGGCAGTCTGACGCTGGGTGCCCTCTGGGCGCTAGCCGCTCAGGGCGACCAGCACTCGGGGCCTGCCGAAACTGACCACGCGGAAGCGGGGCCTGCGCGGCTGGCGCAGGTGGGCGCGGCCATGCCGCCGCAAGCCATGGCGCAGGCCGGCGCGGTGGCGACGGCGCCTTCGGAAGTGAACCAGTTGCACCGAGCGCTGCATGAGCTCATCGCTGGCATGACCGAGGAGTTGACGCGCGCCCCCGCCCCGACACGCGCACCCATGCCTGACGGCACGGCAGTGGCGCAGCCGTCTGACGATCAGCCGGCCGGCGCGAATGGCGCGGATGGCACGGCGCTCGCCCAGGTTGCCGCCTTGCTGCCGCCGCAACCGCTGACCGAGACACCCGCTGCGGGATCGGCCGGCGCGATGCTGGACCCGGCACTGGCAGGCCCTGGCGTCGTCGCCGACGCGCCGGCCGATGGCGCGGGTTCGGCAGCAGCCGGCAGCGGTGATGTGATCGTTGTCGAGGCCGCAGCACCAGCAGCCGTCGCCGCCGGCGGGCTGTCCACACCGATGCTGCTGGGCGCGGTCGCCGGTGTGAGCGCACTGATCGGCCTGGCGGGCAAGGGCCTGACCAACCAGGCACCCGCCGCGCCCACCCCCAGCGCCCCGCCGCCGCCGCCCGCACCAGCCGCGCCCGCCACCGTCGATTTCGACGCGCGCGTCGTCGACGGCTACGTCAAGGGCGCCACCGTCTTCTACGACGCCGACGCCGACGGCGTGCTGGACGCCGGCGAGGTCTCGACCGTCACCGACGAGAACGGCAACTTCTCGCTGGACGGCGTCACGCCGAGTGCCAACGGGCGCATCGTCGTGCTGGAAGGGGGCACCGACATCGAGACCGGCAACAAGGTCGGCCGGCTGATGGCCTCGGGCGACCCGACGGTGAAGGTCGTCTCGCCCCTGACGCTGGTGCTGGCGCTCAACCCCGAGTTGAGCGAGGCCGAACTGAAAACCGCACTGGGCCTGCCCCAGAGCGTGGACATCGACACCTTCGACCCGGTCGCCGCGATGGACGCAGGCAGCGCAGAAGAGGCCGCGATCGGGCAGGCCGTGTTCTCCGCCCAGCAGCAGTTGCTGGCCGTGGTGCAGGCCGTGGCCGTGGCGGTAGGTGGCGGCGAAGCCGACACCGCTGCACTGACGAAGGCTGTCGCCTCGATGGGCAGCGCGCTGAAGACCTCGGCAGCCGCCGTGGATCCCGTCACACCCTCGAGCTTGGGCGACAGACTGGCCGACATCGTCGGCGACACCCTCGAGAACGCCGGGGTGTCCGCGGCCTCCCGCACAGGGTTGGCGTCGGTGGTGGCCGCATCGGCCCAGAAAGTGGCCGAGGCCTATGAGAGCGCCCCCGATGGACTGGCTTTGTGGCAGGCGCGTCGCCTGGTGGCCACGCCCGACACCGCCTCAGAGGCCGACCGTCAGGCGGCGATCGACAAACTGGCCAGCGCCAAGGCCGCCGCATCCGCCAGCCAGGTCCTGCTGCTCGACACCGTGGCCGGCGTGGCCTCAGGTGCGACCGACGCCGATACGGCCGCCGACACCTTCGGCAACACGCTGAGCAATTCGATCACCGAACTGAAGGACGAATACAGCGACCTGGTGGCGGTGGATGCCGGCCAGTCGCTCACGGTGGACAACCTGCCGGCCTTTCTGGTGGCCGACCTGCCGGGCAGCAGCGACACCAGTGCCAAGGCCGTCCTCGACTACGCCACGGCGGTCGAGTCGGTCTCCCTGGCCGACCTGGTGGCCCGGAACGTCCGGGTGGTCAAGCTCGTCGGTGCCGGCAAGAGCCTGAGCCTGGACCTCGGCAGCCTTCAAGCCTTCGAGGGGCAGGACCTCTCGGCCGACCTGTTCGCCGACGGCGACATCGTCGCGGGCGCCGCGGGTCCCGACTACGCCGTCACCCTGCGCGTGGCCAACGCCGCCGAGCTCGAAGCCGTCGTGGCCCACGCGCAGGACTTGGTGAACGCCGGCATCGACAAGCTGGCGCTGACCCAGGCCGGCCTGGCGCTCACGACAGCGCAAGCCGATACGGTCGGCGACGCCGGCCTGCAGGTCGAGGGGCTCGACACCTCGACGCGCATCCGCGTCACCTTCGAGGTCGACGACACGAGTGGGTACACGCTCGGCAATCCCACTGGTCAACTCGACTACGACTTCGGCGGCGCAGGCTCGTCCATCGCAGCCGAAGCGCCGGAGGGCGCAGCTGGACGGGCGGCGCAGGTGGTCAAGTCTCAGGGCGCCGAAGTCTGGGCCGGCACAACCTTCCTCACCCTGCCGACCGGCGAACTGGCGACCCCTGACAAGCCGCTCGTCACCATGCGCGTGTGGACGCCCGAGGCCGGCACCAAGGTGCTGCTCAAGCTGGAGGCGCTGGACAACCCGCCCGGCAGGCCTTCGTTTGCGGAAGTGGAGGCCACCACGACCGCTGCGCAAACCTGGCAGACGCTGAGCTTCGATTTCAGCGCCGCCAACCATGCGCTCAGCCTGGCCAAGGCGAGTGTGTTCTTCGACTATGGCAAGGCGGGGACGGGGAAGACCTTTTACTTCGATAGCGTCAGCTTCCTCAACGTCGCGAGCGGTGAGCCGCCTCCTCCTCCCGAGCTGACAGACCTGCAGCTGTTCTCCAGCACCGCAGCCTCAGAAGACTTCGCCACCCAGTTCACCGGCGTCGAGACTTTCGGCAACGGCGCTACCTTCAACTTCCA